>TARA_B100000674_G_scaffold126477_1_pt1 | contig 86185 bp, 84 predicted proteins | sample TARA_B100000674 | Tara Oceans TARA_B100000674 (sample SAMEA2622759) | marine metagenome | biome: marine biome (ENVO:00000447); feature: surface water layer (ENVO:00002042); material: "saline water (ENVO:00002010), including plankton (ENVO:xxxxxxxx)" | depth 5 m | reverse complement strand
TTTTTATCTAAAAAATTAAATTTTATTATTGCTTAAAAAAAAATATATACTAACATCTTATTATCTCTAAATAATTTTTTAGAATTATTGATTTGTTCAGTACAAAGACAATGATCTAATCAAGCTATCGGCGACGAGAGGTTTGGTTTGATTTTTTAGAAATAAAAAATATGCTAAAAAATTTGAGATAAAAGAAGCCCGCTTCTTGATTCTGGTTGTTGCTCAGGCAGATACTCTGGAGGTGGGTTTTTTGTTTAATTATTTTTGTTATTAATTTAAGATTGACAAGTATATTGTTAAGATAAAAAAAATGATCTATCCTAACGATATCTAAAATAAATATATAAAATTGGCTAAAAATAAAAATATAAGTGCTTATTCAATAATTGACTTCTCTCAATGTAAATATAAATCATGGTTAGATTTTGTTGATAAACCAAAAAATTATCCTCAAAATATTGACCCTTGGTTAGAAATTATCAGAAAGATAGGTAATGAGCATGAGAACTCTTATCTAGAAGACTTAAAAAAATCTGAAAATGTTTTCGAAATAAATCCTAAACTCGACTTCATGCAAAAAGAGAAAGAAACTGATGAAGCCATTGAAAGAGGTGAAAAATATATTTATCAACCCTTCTTAAAGTACTCAAATTTTACTGGATCTCCAGACTTTTTGATAAAAAATAAAAATTTCTATGAACCTGTTGATATAAAATCTGCATTCAAAATGAAGCCTGAAAATATAATTCAAATTTGTCATTATTCTTTCATTCTTGAAAAAAAATATAACCTCTTACCAAAATTTGGGAAAATCATTCTAAGAGATAGAAGTGAAGAAAAAATTGAAATAGATAAATTTTATGATTATTTCAAAAACATTAATTCTCGAATTAAATCATTTATTTTAGATTCTAAAGAACAGCCTAAAGCTGAAAAGTGTGGTTTGTGTAGTGTTTGTGAATATAAAGTATATTGTGAAAATAATTGGAAAAATACAGACAACCTAAATCAAGTTGCAAATATATCTAAAAAACAAATTAATATATTAGAAAAAAATAATGTTTCTACTATGAAAAAACTGTCTGAATTAGATACTGAAACTCAAATAAAAGGTATTAATAAAGACTCTTTAGGAATCCTAATAGATCAATCTAAATTGCAAAAAGATTACTTAGATAAAAACGAATTAAGTTATAAGATAATTTTTGACATAAAAAAGAAGATGAACGATCCTTCAAAAAAAATCGGTTTTGAATTACTACCTAAGCCCGATAATGCTGACTTATTTTTCGATATTGAAGGTTATCCTATGTATTATGATTCAAGTGAAAAATCATCTGGTCTAGAATATTTATTTGGGGTTTTCTATAGATCTTTTGATAAATATTTTTTTAAGAAGTTTTTAGCAACTAATTATGTTGAAGAAAAAAAAGCTTTTGAAGATCTTATAGATTTTTTCTATTCTCATCTAAAAGTAAATAAAAATGCACATATTTATCATTATAATTCATATGAAGAAACAGCCCTAAAAAAGCTTTCCCAAAAGTATGAAACAAAAATATTTGAAGTTGATTTCATACTTAGAGAAAATAAGCTTGTTGATTTATATAAAGTTGTAAAAGATTCAGTAATTTTATCAAGTGAAAATTATAGATTAAAAACAATTGAAAAATTTTATAAATTAGACAGAGAAGAAGATATCGCATCAGGACAAGATAGCTTAGTCGCTTTTGAGAAATATCTAGATTCTGGGCATAAAGAAATTTTAGATGAGATTATTAAGTACAATGAACAAGATTGTAAATCACTAATCTATCTTCAAGAGTGGTTAATTAGTATCAAGCCTGATGAAATAGATAGCCCAGAAAAGATTGAAGAAGAAAATATTTCAGAAAATTCGTTAGAGAGAATTAAAGAAGAATTAGAAATCAAGGACTATATAAAAAATATTAATAACGAAACTGAAGATGTTATTAAGATTCTAGAAGAGCTAAATTTTTATAACAAAAAAGAACAAAGATCTGACTGGTGGTCACATTTTTCAAACCTTCAAAAAGATACTGAAGACCTAATTGAGGATAGTAACTGCTTAGGGGGCTTACGAAAAATTTCTGAAGTAGAATCAGGGCCATACAAAATAATTAATTGTAATTACCCTGATCAAATAACTAAAATGAGAGATGGTGAGTATGTTTTGGATCAGACTGGATCAAATAGGATTCTTATTACACAAATAAGTTACTCTAAGAATGAAGTTACCCTGAGAATCAGAAAAGATAAACCTGTGCCATTTTCACTAACTCCTCAAACTCCATTAAATACCAGAGCAATAGATAGCGCGGTTGCTGATTTTATAAAAGGATATGATTTTACAAATTCATATCCAGCAATCAAGCAATTCTTAAGAAGAGAAAAAACAAAATTAAAAAACGATATAAAAATAGATGAAAGATCTTCAAAAGAACTTATAGAAATAATTAAAAGCATGAATAATTCTTACCTCGTTCTTCAAGGCCCCCCTGGTACTGGTAAAACTTATACAAGTTCTAGAATAATAGTTGATTTATTAAGAAATAATTTCAAAGTAGCTATTGTATGTCACTCGCATAAAGCAATAATAAATTTAGTAGAAGCTATAGACTCTTATTCTATAGAAATTGGATATGAATTTAGGGGAGCATATAATCCTGGATCAAGAAAACAAGATTTAGAATTTAAAAATATTGAAGTAACAAATACAAGTAAAATTGATTCAAAAAACTATGACTTAATTGCTGGCACCGCATGGGCTCTTTCAAATCAAGTACACAGACAAAATAGTGAAAAAGAAAAGAATTTTGATTATATTTTTTTTGATGAAGCAGGACAATTAAGCATTTCTAAATTAATTGCTTCCTCTATGTCCTCAAAAAATATAGTTATGATTGGCGATCATATGCAACTTCCTCAACCTACTGCTGGAAATCTTGACGGAGAGTCTACTTACTCTCCTATAGAATATTTACTCAAAGAAAAAAATACAATAAGTGATCATAATGGGATTTTCCTAGATAGAACTTTCAGAATGCATCAAAATATCTGTGATTTTATTTCAAAAAGCTTTTATGAAAATAGATTGATTAGCGATCAAACAACTCATAATCAACAAGTAATTTTACAAGATGGTAAATCTGTTGAAAATGGGATTTATCTTATTGATCTTGACCATAATGACTATTCTGTCCAAAATATGGAAGAGGCAAAATATATAAAGAAAATTTATGATAAATTAATCTTAGGAAATTGGATTGATAGAGAAAAAAAAGTTTCAGAAATTTCTGCAGAAGACATTTTAGTTGTAAGCCCATTTAATGCTCAAGTTAATCTGATCAAGCAATCTCTTGGAGAAAATGCTCTGGTTGGTACAATTGATAACTTTCAAGGTCAAGAAGCTCCTATTGTTATTATTTCTTATGTAAGTTCAAATCCTAACAATATCCCAAGAGGATCGGATTTTTTCTTTGACTATAGAAGATTAAATGTATCTCTCTCAAGAGCAAAATGCCTAGCTATAATTATTCTAAATAAAGAATTACTCGATTATCATTGCAATACAATTGAAGACATGGAAAGAGTAAATTATTTTTGTAAACTTAAGTCATTCGAAAAAAAATTATTAAAATAATCTAAAATTCAACAACGCTATGAATATCGATTCCAGCTTTTTTCAATTTTAATTCACCTTTTAATTCAGGAAGGTTTACAATAAATCCAGCACCAACAATATTCTTTGATTCAAATTTTGTTACAAGATCTATTGCAGCAAGGGCAGTACCTCCGGTTGCTAATAAATCATCTATTATTAATAGATTTGTATGACCATCCAATGCATCCTTATGAATATGCATTTCAGTTGATCCATATTCTAAATCAAAAGATACACTATAGGTTTCATAAGGTAATTTGTCAGGTTTTCTCAAAGGTATAAATGCAGAATTTAATTTATAAGCTATCGCGCCAGCAATTATAAATCCTCTAGATTCAATACTAAGCACTGCATCAATATTTTTATCTGACCATGGTTCGGTCATTTTATCAATTAGTTCTGAAAATAAATCAGGGTCCTTTAATAAGGTAGTTATATCTCTATACTTAATACCTTTAATAGGAAAATCTAAAATAGTTCTAATATGTTCTTTCATTTGGATATTATATTGAAATTATTAAGAATTGGCACGCCCGGGAGGACTCGAACCCCCGACCCTCTGGTTCGAAGCCAGATGCTCTATCCAGCTGAGCTACGGGCGCATAATGGGGTGGGCGGAGGGGTTCGAACCCTCGATCTACCGGGTCACAGCCGGTCGTGTTAACCACTACACCACGCCCACCATATAGAAAATCTCTAGTGATCAGTTGGTTCTTTACCTACAGATTTCCGATACTCGTTAATTGTATCGCTAGTTGGAGGATAATATTTACCTGGAATAGCGTTTTCTTTAAGAATTTTTTCTTTTATAAATGCTTCAGCACCTTCATGATCTTCTACCCACTCAATACATTCTTCTGCAAACCATGACGGAACAACTACAACTCCATCATTGTCACCTACAACAACATCTCCTGGTCTAACTAATACTCCTCCACATTGAATATCAATATTTTCTTCAGCGGGTTCAGCCCAAGGCCTTCCTCCGTAAGGAGTTCGTTCCTGAGCATAAACAATAAGGTTGTAATTCTCTTCTTCTAGAACATCTAAATCTCTAATTGCTCCGTCTGTCACAATTCCAGCAGCTTTATTCATCTTTAGAAGAAGCAACTTAACATCCCCGCCTATTGCTGAGTATTTAGCACCCATCATATCTGCAACAAGAACATCATCTTCACCACATCTAGACATCGCAAGCATTTCAGGAGATCTTTCTCCTAACTTTGTTTCAGAATCAATATCTATTCTGGGAGGTAAAAATCTTAGAGTTCTAGCTCTACCAGCTAGTCGTTTATTTGGAGTCATGATTTTTACATTCTCCATGAATGGTAGAGGTACCCCTAAATAGTTATGCAAACATGACCAAATAGTCGCAACTGGCACTTTCTTATATCTTTCTAATAATTCTTTACTGACCTCAACGGGTTTATATGATCTTTCCATGTGTCCCTTCTTATTTTTCAAAAATATAAGCTAATTCTATCAATAATCGTGTTGGGATCCCAGTTGCACCTCTGTTATGCCATCCATCATTAGAACTAGTCATAGAGTTAGCTGCAATATCAAGATGAACCCAAGGAACTTCTTCTACAAAATGATTTATAAAATGTGCTGCAGTAATTGTTCCAGCTAATCTACCACCTGTATTTTTTATATCTGCAACAGTAGAATTATTTTGTTTTTTTGAGGTAGAATCAAGAGGAAGTTGCCATACAAAGTCTCCTGTTATATCTCCAGCCAATTTTACTTTGTCCATAAAATCTTTATTGTTTGAAAATGCAGAAATATTACCCTTGCCAAGACCTATTGAGGCTGCACCAGTTAGAGTTGCTATATCTATAATAAACTTAGGATCAAAACCTTTAGCATAAGTAATAGCATCAGCTAATGTTAACCTTCCTTCAGCATCTGTATTTTCAACTTCGATATAAGTTCCATTCATTGCTCTAACTACATCACTTGGTCTTTGAGCAGATCCACTAGGCATATTCTCAGTTGCTAAACATAAAACATCAATATTAACTTTTAATTTAAGGTTAGCAATTGCATTTATAGCAGCAATAACTGCAGCAGATCCTCCCATATCCCCTTTCATGGAAAACATTGATCCGGAAGGTTTCAAGGATAATCCCCCACTGTCAAAGGTTATAGCTTTACCAATATACCAGTACGAGTTTTCATTTTTTAAAGGCTTATAAGATAAATGAATTAGTTTAGGTTCTTCAATAGAACCTTGAGAGACTCCAAGAAAGGCATTCATTCCTAACTTTGCACATTCTTCTTTACTAAGTATTTTACAACTTATAGATTTATCAGTCTTATTATTTGCGATATTGGATAATTCAGTTGGTGTAAGGACGTTAGCAGGTTCATTAACTAAATCTCTTGCAAATTTTTCTGCTTCACTTTTTTCATAAGATTTATTAACAATATCTTGTATATTAGAAATCTCACTAGAAACAACTTCAAAAAAAACATCTTTTTTTTCTGACTTTTTACTTTTATATTTATCAAAAATATAATTCCCTAGAAAAAAACCTTCAAAAAAAGATTCTGTTATTAAATCAGTATCTTTTGATTTAATTGAATCTACAAAAAAACTTAAGTTAGATAATTTAGAATCAAGAAAATATCTACCAAAAGAACCAGCTGCTCTTCGAATTTTATTAGAATCAATTTCTTCTAAGCTACCTACACCTATGCAAATAATTCTGAGAAAATTAAAATTCTTATATAAACTATCAGGTGTATGAAGCACCGTAATTTTTCCTAAAGAAGATAAATCTTCATTGCTCAAGCTCTCAGAGAATAATAAATTTACGGTATCATTTGAAAAATTTATGCTATCTGTATCCTCTGAAACTAAAACAACTAGACTATTTGATTTAGATTTTTCTGTAATTTTCTTATAGAATTTCATTTGTATTTACTCACGTTTTTTTCTTGATATTTTTATTTAATAATAATTATAACTCGTAAAAACTTTAAATTTATTTAATTAAAATAGGCAGAAAAATCCCAAAATTTATTCTCAATTTTTGAATTTGTTCAAAACTTTAACTAAAAATGTTCAAAAATAAGTACTTTGGTACCTTGTTTATTCAAACAATAGATATTAAATTCATAGTTATATTCATAAATTACTGGGGGGTAAATAATGAAAAATATAAATTCTGTAAGTGTGGTTAGTGATGGTTCTTACTTATTGGATGGAGGTCCATTTTTTGGACCTGTGCCAAAAGTTTTGTGGGAAAAACAAGCAAAGCCAGATAGAAAAAACAGAGTAAGATTAGGACTTAATTCTTTATTAATTAGAAGTGGTGAAGAAAACATATTAGTAAATACAGGAATCGGATCAAAAGAACCCGAGATAAATAGAGAAATTTATGGACATGCTTCTTCTAGATTAATAAGAAATCTAAAAAATAATGGAGTATCAGCTAAAGATGTGCATAAAGTAGTGCTTACTCAACTTCACTTTGATCATTCTGGTGGATCAACATCTCTTGATCGTGAAGGGAAATTAATTCCAACTTTTCCAAAAGCAAAATATTTAGTTCAGAAATCTGCCTGGGACGAGGCTTTTAATCAGGATGAAAGATTACTTCCTGCTTATGGACATCCGGTTGATCATCTAAATATTTTACAAGAAAGAGATATGGTTGAATTTTTAGATGGAAATACCGAGGTAAGTCCTGGTGTGCATTGTGAAATGATAGATGGATACTCCCAAGGTCATCAAATAGTAAAAGTAAATGCAGGATCCGAAAGAATAGTTTATTTATCTGAACTAATACCTGCTCCTTCTCATTTGCCATTAGCTTACATTACGGCTTATGATAGGTACCCTGATCAAACTTTAGAGATCAAGAGAAGAATTATTGCGCAATGTGAACAAGAAGGTTGGTTAATGGTTTTCGCTCATGGTTATAAAGAATATGCAGGATACATCAAAAGAAATAATCATTCTCTAAATTTAGAGCCAATTAATATCTAAGACAACCTACCTGTTAGATTGTTTTCATTATCTATTGACTCAATAATTACTTGAGAAATTGAGTCAATAGGGCTTTTGTCTTCTACCAACTTAAAATAAGAATAGTTTTCTGTATATCCTGAAAATGGTCTTTTATTTTCCCAAAGAATATTCTGTTTAGTAGTTAAGAGTGAATTTAGATGTTTTATATTCAAATCTTTTGCAATTTCTCTAATTTCTTTTGCCCTACTCGTTATTGTGGAAGGATGAACCTTATTTTTCAAATGATATGCTGTTGTTCCAGGTCTTATTGAGTAAGGAAATACATGAATATCTGAAATATTTAATTTTCCTAATAATTTCTTTGTATCGATATGATCCTTGTATGTCTCTCCTGGAAAACCAACAATTAAATCAGTAGTTATAGATGAGTTTTCTAATTTATTTCTAATTACAGAAACAATTTCAGCAAAATCTTGTGTTGTGTATTTTCTTCTCATAGCCTTCAAAATTGCATCAGAACCACTCTGTAAAGGGATATGAAAATGTGGGCATAATCTGCTTTTATATTTTTTTTCTTCCCACAGCATTAATAATTCTTTATTGAATTCGTGAGGCTGTACTGATGATAGTCTAAGTCTTTCTATGTGAGTTTTGTCTAATATTTTTTTCAGAAGGTTAGTTAGATTATTATCTTCAAGATCATAACCATATGTACCTAATTGAGTTCCAGTTAAAACAACTTCTTTACATCCCCTGCTCTCTAAATATGAAATTCTTTGAATAATTTCTTCAGGTTGAATTGATTTTTCTCTTCCTCGAACCTTTGGAACTATACAATAACTACATATTTGATTACACCCTTTTTGTATTGCAACAGATGCTCTAGTTCTTCCAAGAAGAATTTTATTAATATTGTTCTCATTTGAACTTTTAGATAAATTAATACCCAAATCAGTAGAGATTTTATTCAAAAAAATATCTTTTTCTTTATTATTAATTATTGAATCCACTACTCCTAAATTTAATATCTCTTCACTATTCCTCTCAGCATAACAACCAGTAGCTACTATCTTCAATTCGGGGTTAGATTTTCTGATATTTCTGAGCTTATTTCTAGCTTTCTTATCAGCCGATTTTGTTACGGTACAAGTATTCAATATATAAATATCACTTGAAGCAATATCATCAGAAATATTTAATCCTGAAGATTGTAATTGATCTGATATTTTTTGTGAATCAGATATATTTAATTTACATCCATGAGTTTCTATGTAGACATTCATAAGATTATTAATATCATTAGATTATAGTTATCAAGTATATAACTCTTGAAACTTCAAAGACTAATTTACTCTAATAAGATTTATCAAATTTAAGGAAAAAAAATGAAAAAGAAAGTTGTAGTAACTGGTATAGGATTAATGACTCCCATTGGTTTAGATAGAGATTCAACTTGGAAATCTATAACCACAGGAAAAAGTGGAATAAAAAAAATATCATCTTTTGATACTGAAAATTTCCAAACAAAAATTGCTGCTGAGATCACAGATTTTTCTCCTGATGAGATTTTAGGACGTAAGTTTGCAAGTCGACTTGATAGATTTGCTCAATTTGCTTGTGTCACTGCGAAAGAAGCAATAAAAGACTCAGGTATATATCTTGATGCTGTTGATTTAGAAAAATTTGCAGTACTAATTGGAAGTGGAATCGGAGGAATAAAAACTTTAAGCGATCAATTCAATGTTTTATCCGAAAAAGGGCCCTCAAGAATAAGTCCTTTTCTTGTTCCAATGATGCTTTCAGACATGGCTTCAGGCCAAGTTTCAATGATGCTTGGAACTAAAGGTCCAAATTTTTCAACTGTTTCAGCATGTGCTTCTGCAGCTGATTCAATTGGACAAGGATTACACATGATAAGAAGAGGAGAGGCTGATATTGTTCTTGCTGGTGGAAGTGAAGCTGCAATCTGTCCTATTGGTATTGCTGGATTCAATTCTGCTAGAGCCTTATCAACAAATAATGACAATCCTGAAGAAGCTTCAAGACCTTTTGATGCAAAAAGAGATGGGTTTGTTCTAGGTGAAGGAGCTGGTCTGATTGTATTAGAAGATGAAGAACACGCACTCAAAAGAGGTGCAACTATAATTTGTGAGTTATCAGGATATGGAGCAACTTCAGATGCACATCATGTAACTCAACCCCATCCAGAAGGAGAAGGAGCATCTAAAGCAATGGATATTGCAATAAGTGATGCAGGTATAGAAAAAGAAAAAGTTGCGTACATAAATGCTCATGGAACTTCAACTCAATTAAATGACAAATTTGAAACTATCGCTATCAAAAAATCTTTTGGAGATCATTCAAAAAAATTAAAAATTTCATCTACAAAATCTATGACGGGGCATTTACTAGGTGCCGCTGGAGGAATTGAGGCTGCATTCACTTGCCTTGCAATAAACGAAAAAGTAGTCCCTCCTACCATAAATCTATTAAATCCTGATCCAGAATGTGATCTTGATTATGTAGCAAATCATGCATTAAAAGGAAATGTTCCTGCAGCAATTTCAAACTCACTTGGTTTTGGTGGTCATAATGCTTCTTTGCTATTTCAAGATTATCCTAACCAGTAATGTTTTATGAGAATGAAAATTTCAATATAAGCATCGATGATAGAAATATAGAGCCTTCAGGCTTATCAAATGAAAAAATCCTAAAAATTATTCTCCAGAATAGAAATATTTCGGATGATGAAGTAAGTAATTTTCTTCAAAATTATAATATTAATTCAATAGACCCTTTTGAATTTCCTGATATGGAAAAATCTATTGAAATAATTTCTAAGTTTATAACTCAAGGAAAAAAGATTGGGGTGTATGGAGACTTTGATGCAGATGGACTGACAGGTACCGCAATACTGATTGAAACAATAGATAATTTAGGAGGAATAGCTAAACCTTTTATACCTCATCGTGAGGATGAAGGTCACGGGATTTCAAAAAATGGACTAATGAGCCTAATTGATTTTGGTTGTGAATTAATAATAACTGTTGATACTGGAACAAACTCTTTCGACTTGATTGAAGAAATAATTAATGAAAAAAATATAAATTTTATTATTACTGATCATCATATTCCAGAAAAAAAATCTTTTAGTTATCCAATTTTAAATCCTGTATTAGATGAAAATATTACCGATTATTCAGGAGCAGGTGTTGCTTGGATTTTATCTAAAGCTATTTATCAGCACTTTGAAAAACCTATGAAGGAAGGCTTAACATCTTTAGCAACAATTGGAACTGTTGCTGATGTCGCCCCTCTTCAAAAAAATAATAGAATAATAGTAAAAAATGGGCTTATTGAAATAGCTAAATCTCAAAATTTTGCGATTAATGCTTTAAATAATATTTCAGGTAAAAAATTCTTTTTTGAACCCCCTGAGGCTGAATATATTTCTTTTTCTTTGGCTCCAAGAATTAATACTCCAGGAAGAATTTCTGATGCTTACACATCATTAAATTTACTAACAGCAAAAAATTCAAAAATTGCTCATAACATCTCACAAAAAGTTGAGCAAATGAATGATAAAAGAAAATCTCTATCATTAGAATTGTGGGGAAAAAAACAGGAAGAGATAAAATCTCAAATAAACCTCCCAATAATTTTTTTAGACTGCACTGGATATCCCCTAGGTTTACTAGGCCCTTTAGCTGGAAGACTTGTGGATGATTTATCAAAGCCTGTATTTTGTTATGCAAACAAAGATAATGTCTATAAATTTTCATCAAGATCTAATGAATCTTATGATTTATTTAATTCCTTATCGAAACTCGAAAGATATTTCATTAATTTTGGAGGCCATTCATTAGCGGCAGGATTCTCTATAAAATCTGATGATTATAATGAGTTTTATAAAGAAATAATTGAAGCTCATGAGTTTAAGTTTCAAAAGTCCAGAAAAAATTATAATGCTGATTTAGAAATAAATATTAATCATCTCAACTATAACTTATGGGATGAGCTCAAGAAACTTTCACCCTTTGGAGAAAAAAATCCTGAACCAATTTTTTATACTAAAAATATTACCTTAGATAACATTAGATCTATTGGCTCAGATAAAAATCATATATCTGGGAAACTTTCAAATAATAATGAAACATTTGATTTTATTGGTTTCAATATTATGAAGCAAACCACATTTTCTAATAAGAAAGTTAGCATTTTATATAAACTTCGAACAGATTTCTGGAATGGTAAAAAACAAAAAAAAATACAGATATTAGAAATTACAACAGCTTAATTTGATCGTCTTGTTTTTACTGAAAGAAAAATAACTGAAACAACAAAACATATAATTGCTATGAAATGTGCCTCTTGCAATCCCCAAAAATATACTCTGTCTAACCTAACCCATTGAATCAAGAATCTTCCAAGACTATACCAAGCTAAATATACGAACCAAAGACTACCATTTGGTTGAAGTTTATTTCTGAAAACAACTAAGATAACAAGACCAATAATGTCCCATATAAACTCATAAAGTGCAGCTGGATGCACAGGCGTAGATGGGTCTGAACCTAATGGGAAATGACCATTACTCCAACTCTCACTTCTGGTGATACATGACATTCCAGGAGAATTTGGGTTTGTATAATACCAACCAAAGAAAAAATCAGTAGCTCGTGAACAATGCTCACCATTAATGATGTCCCCTATTCTTCCAATTGCTTGTGCAGCTAAAAGAGCTGGAGCTGCGAAGTCCATCAATCTACCAATCATACTTCTATCTAGTCTAATAAACTTAGCGTAAAGAACTCCACCTAGTAAACCTCCTAGAATACCTCCCCAGAGACCAATTCCACCTCTCCAAATATACAAAAAGTTAATAGGATTATCTATGTAATAATCAAGGTTATCTAAAATATGCACTAGTCTAGCACCTATGATTCCTCCAATAACTCCCCATGAAGCTACGTTAAAAATCAAATCGTCCTCGATACCATCTTTTCTTGACTGTTTTATAACCATGTAAACTGCAACAGCAACTCCTATAACTGAAAAGAATCCATGCCAAGATAGAGATATAATGTCAGTCTCAAAAATCATTGGGTGGAAAGGTATTTTAATCATAATTTATAATATTTATTAATAGTGGATTTGTAACGTTAACATAATAAACAATAAATTTAGCTTAATAAAGAAATAATATGAGCTTAGATAGAGAATTAGAAAAATTCTATAACTATATTTCATCTGAAAAAGGATATAGTCTAAACACACTTGATTCATATTCTAGTGATCTTAAGTTATTATCAAATTATTTAGAAAGCAAGAATAAAAAAAGTTGGGAAAGAATTGAAATTTCAGATATTAATAATTATTTTTCTTCAATATCTAAAAATTCAAAAGCAACGCTAAAAAGAAAACATGCTGCTATCAGATCTTTTTTTAAGTTTTTAGAGAATGAAAATCAAAATATTAGTAATATTCTAGAAAAAATAAAAACTCCTAAAATTGGATCTCCTATACCAAAACCTCTTTCAATAGGAGAAATAGAAAAAATAATAAATTTTCAAAATATCAATGATGAAGATTTCACTAATACATGTATTTTTATACTAATGTATGCATCAGGGCTCAGAGTCAGTGAAGTGATATCTGTAAAAATTGGTGAAATCGACTTAAAACAAAAAACTATAAAAGTAACAGGAAAGGGTAATAAACAAAGAATTTTACCAATTTATCAGGACGCAGCTAAATTTATTTCTAGTTATATTAAATCTGTAAGAAAAAATATATCAAATATTGAAACTTATTCTTCAAACCTTTTTGTTAGAAAAAACTCAAAAAAAATAACACGACAGTATGTCTGGAGAAAATTAAGAGAAAGAACTATTAAGGTTGGAATAAATAAAAATGTAACTCCACACATGATAAGACACAGCTTTGCTACTCACCTTTTGCAGGGAGGAGCAAGCATAAGGCATGTACAAGAATTCTTGGGACACAACTCTATCGAATCAACTCAGATTTATACAAAAATACCTAATGAAAAGTTAATAAAAGATTATAATGTTGCGCACCCAAGGGGAAATAAATAGAATATTAGTATAAGGAGATAATTTTGCCAGTAGTCGCTATAGAAGGATACTTAGGATCTGGATACCAATCAATTGGTAGATCAGTTGCTGAAAAATTAGGAATAGATTTTGTAGATAGAGTAATTCTCTCAGAAATTGCTAAAGAGATGGATAAACACCTAGCTGAAATTGTAGACCTTCAAACAAAACCCGAAGAAAAATCATTCACACAAAGAATTACTGATGGATTGTTAGGGGCTTTAGAAAAATCTGCATTATCAGGTGGAGGAGCTGATCCTTTCTTTGGACATGGAATTGAAAATCTTTTATCATCTCCATACAAAGATTTTCCACATAAGGAAGATTTAGTAGAAAATTTAGACTTTACCAATGCTATTAAGAAAGTTATAACAGAAATAGCCAAACAAGGAAGTGTACTTATATTGGGAAGAGGTGCTTCTGGTGTACTTAGAAATGACGAGAGAGCCTTGAAAGTTGGTATCTATTGTGATTTTGATATTAGAATAAAAAAATATGCACAAAGAGAAGGTATTACTGAAGAAGAATCTAGAAAAAAAATATTAGAATATGATGAAGGGAAAAAAAATTATTATTTGAATATTTTTCAAAAACAACCTTTAGACCCTTCTATATTTAACATAATTTTCAATTCAGAGTTACTTCCTGAAGAAGAGATAATAGATGATATTTGTGAAAATGCAAAAAAATATTTGAGTAAGAGAAAATAAAATGCCTAAAAAAAGTAAAAAGAGCAAAAAGAGAACGAAGCCTAATGTTTTTGTTCAGTCAAATACGAATGATACAACTAAAGAAATGGCTCCTACTGAAACACCAAAAGTTGCTGTTTCAGAAACTATAAATAAAAAAATTACAAATGATATAAAAGATGTAAATTACTTTCCGAGCGAGCTGAAAAAAATGGGAATAATTACATCAGCAATGGTCATTGTATTAGGAATCCTAACAGTAGTACTTGGATAACAAATATTCATACAAAAATAGAATTTCTGAGGTCCCTAAGAAACCAGGGGTTTATCTTCATTCTGATATAAACAAAAACATTATTTATGTTGGGAAAGCAATATCACTTAACGATAGATTAAAGTTTTATTTTTCTGATCCAAAAGATGTAACTCCTAAAGTTAGTGAATTGATTTCTAAAATAGACGATTTTGATTACATAGTCACTGATTCAGAACAAGAAGCATTACTATTAGAAAATCAGTTGATTAAGAAATATCAACCTAAATATAATGCAAGATTGAAGGATGATAAATCATACCCTTATATCAAGATAACAAAATCAGAAAAATTTCCTAAGGTACTTCTCACAAGAAACCCAAATATAAAAGATAAAAATAAATATTTTGGACCTTATACATCAGTAAGTAGTGTAAGACAAACTTTAGATTTGTTATCAAAGATTTTTCCTTATCGAACTTGTGATAAAAAAATTGAAGATAATTCTAGACCTTGCTTTAATCTTGAAATTGGAAGATGCTCAGAGGCTTATCATAATAATAATAAAACTATTTATGACAAGACAATTTCTAATGTTGAAAAATTCTTATCAGGAAAAACTAAATCTATAGTAAAAAAGATAAAAAAAGATATGGAAGTTGCATCTGATCAACAAAATTATGAGAGAGCTGCAGTTCTTAGAGATAGAATTAATGCCATAGAAAAAATGCTAGAAAGACAGAAAGTATCAGGAATAAAGAACGAAACTTTTGATCTGATCTCATGCTTTAAGATTAAAAATGAAGGCATGATAATAGTATTTAATATTATTCAAGGTAGCCTTTTAGCTCATGAAAAATTTAGAATTGAAAATGTCGAAGGTACAGAAACTAATGAATTACTAAGATTATTTATGTTTGATTACTATTCAAAAAACATAAATATTCCTAACAAAATATATGTATCAAATCTTCCAAATGAAGATGAGGTAATTAAAAAAATTTTACAATCAAAAACAAAAAAGAAAATATCCATAATCATTCCCAGAAGAGGATCAAAAAAAAGTATATTAGAAATGGCTACAAAAAATGCTATAGAATCTATAAAACAATGGCAAGTCAAATGGATAAATGACACAAAAAAAACACAAAAAGCATTAATTGAACTCCAACAAGAAATAGGTTTAGATAATATTCCTAAAAGAATAGAATGCTATGATATTTCTCATATTCAAGGCTCAAACGTTGTTGCTTCAATGTCAGTTTTTGAAAATGGAGTGCCAAAAAAATCAGATTACAGAAGATTCAAAATTTCTGAAGATAAGAATGATGATTTCGAAGCTATGAGAGAGGTTATAAGCAGAAGGTTTAATAGATTAATCAATAAAGAAAAAGCAATAGATATAAAGATAGATTCTTTTAATAAAAGACCTGATCTTGTACTAATTGACGGAGGAAAGGGACAGTTAAGTTCTGCTTTGCAAAGTATGAACAAATTAGGAATATCAAATATCCCAATAGCTGGAATTGCTAAGAAAGAAGAAGAACTATTTCTTCCTTTTTCAGAAGAATCAATAACTTTAGATAAAAGCTCTCAAGGATTATATCTTATACAAAGAATTAGAGATGAAGCACACAGATTTGCTATTACATATCATAGAAATCTAAGACAGAAGAAATCAAATAAATCAAAACTGGACCTAATAGAGGGAATTGGATTAAAAAGGAGAAAGGCTCTAATAAGCCATTTCAAAAGTGTTGAAAAAATAAAGAAATCAAGTGTGGAAGAAATCTCTAAGATAAAGAATATTAATAAAACTTTAGCAGAACAAATACTTAGGGAATTAAACTCTAAATAAATCTAATCTAGATTCCAAAAGTTTTATGGCTGCTAAAAGAGATTCTCTGGATTCTTCAACATCAAGTTGTATTCCACTTAATTCAAGCCTTAGATCTTTTGAAGAAACTTTAGTATGTTCATGAGGAGAAAAATTAGATTGATGAAGTCTATTATCAATAATAATATTCTTAATTCTTCTAAGTACTTTATTATCAAACTGTTCATCTAGTAATCTAGAAATATCTGATAATGTAGGATTCAAAGATAAATCTCTTGATAATTTATTAAAAATATTGAAATTTTTAGATGTTTGATAAATTTTTTCAAGTTTAATGTTGCTATTTGAATTTTTTAGTATTTCTGATGCAAGAGAAGTTGGACTTAATGGATTTCCGTCTGAAAGAAGCCCCCAGAGCCTACAAGAGGAGAGCCTGAGGTTGAAAGCACCACCAGAAGAGTTATAGGACCTTATTTTAGCAAATTGATCTTTCGAAATTTCATAAAGATTTGAAAAAACTAAAGGTTCAATAAATTTTAAACTTTCAGAAAGAGTATATTCCGGTAATTTTTCATTTCGTATTATCATAAGTCTCCTTTTTATACATGTAGGAATTTTAGAGGCATTATGGAGGAATTATAATAAATCAAATAAGAAAATTGCATCAGACAGTTTATACAGGTTTACATGAAAAATAAAATAAAATATTTACAATAATTATTACTTGGTAACAACTAAACGATCAAAATACACATATTTTATTATTTGTATTTTAAATTAGCATGAATTATTATTGTAATGATTTTTCATACATAAAATTTATTTATTTTTTTTATTTTCATTTTTTGTAACATATTAAATTACTCTGAAAGTATCTTGTTTAATCAAATTGTATTTAGCGATAAAATATAATTTTTCTCACTCCAGAAATATAAAAATTAAATAATAAATCAAATTATTTCTGTATTTATTTTCATTTTTTTTTCAAAGAAGCATTTAAGGGGAATTTTTCTTTAATTTACAGAATAAATTACTGTTTAAGGCCCTTTTAGAAAAATTTTTGGTCTATACTTAGTTCTCATATGACTTCTAATCCTCAAAACAATAATTCTGATGATTCCGAACTGAAAATTTGGTCAGCTTTTCTGTATTTTGACTATAGGGTACTTTGGCTTTCTGGAGTATCTGCAATGATAACCATGAACCTTCGAATGATTATCACTGCTGTTTGGTTATATGAAAGAACTGGTTTGGGATCAACATTAGCTTATTTAGGTCTGATTGAATTAGCTGTTAGAATTCCAGCAAATATGTATGGTGGAGTCTTTGCAGACAGATTAGATCGTAAAAAACTTATTGCATTCACTCAATTATCTAGTTTTATATTTATTGGATTAATGACCGTTTTAGAAAGTTTTTCTAATCTAGAAATTTGGCATGTATATTTGGTTACTGCGATTTTATCTGCTACTAGTGTGTTTGGCAACCCTTCAAGATCTGCGCTGACCGCTAGAGTTGTACCTAGAAATGTTTTGGCTCATGCTGTAGCTATGAATACTATTACATGGCAAGTTGGAACAATTGTAACTCCTTTCCTATTCTTTGTTACTTCTTTCGCATGGAAAGAACAAGCTACAGAATCTCTAGTACTTTCATTTTGGATTAACACTTTATTTGCCCTAATAAGTGTAGCATCACCACTGTTTATTAGAGAAAGTGGTAAAGCACTTGATTCCAAGGACAAAACTAATATACATAGAAACCTTGTGGAGGGATTCAAATATGTGATTGCACACCCTATTCTTCCTGGTTTATATATTCTTGATATAGGAGTTACTGTAGTTTCATACTACAGAGAACTTTTTCCTATCTTTGCAAAACAACTATACTCAAGAGGCAGGGATGCTGTAGCAATATTGACTGCATTCAATGCAATTGGATCTATAGTTGGAAGTCTCCTAGTGATGTATACACACAGAATAAAAAGTAAGGGAGTAATAGTTTTATACGCAACTCTTCTTTATGGATTTTTATTAATATTATTCGGAGTTTCTACTTCAATATGGATTGGTATATTTGCTCTAATTGCTTTAGGAGCAGCTGATGCAGTTGGAATGACTATGAGGCAAACCATTGTTCAATTAACCACCCCAGATAATATGAGAGGAAGGGCAAGTGCAGCTCATTCTCTAGCCGCAATGAGTGCAAACGGAATAGGAAAATGGGAAGTTGGAATTATGTCTGACTATATAGGAGCTGGTAATACAATGATTTTGGGAGGAGTTGTGTCAATATTTGTTGTATTAATAATTTGGTATGCTCTTTCTGGAGTAAGAAAGTATCAATACTCTGAATAATTATTTTTTATTCTCTTCATCCGCAACTAAAGCACCTTTTCTAACATCTATTGTTGATAGATAGATAGTTCCAATAACTATCAATGCCCAAATTATAAGTACCCCCAGTTTTTGATTACTTGTATTCACAGCTATTACATAGATCAATGGACCAATTACAGAAGATGCTTTCATTGTAAAAGCATAAAAGCCAAAGAATTCTGCTGATTTTTTTACAGGCGTCATCATAGAGAAACAAGCTCTGGCCAAGGCTTGGCTACCGCCTAAAACTAAACCACTTAAGAGTCCTAGGGTCATCCATTGAAAACCTATTTGTATATTAAGTGGTTGCCAAAGAACATCTCTCAGGAAGGCAGGCCACGCATCAATCCATCCATCTGACAAGCTAGAGGCATGGTTTTTACTTATAATCCTTGAAGAATCAAGTTGACCACCTGTGACTACAACTGAATAAGAACTAGAAGGTTCATTTTGAACAATATTAATAAATTTCTTTAGTTCTTCTTCAGATACTTTCTGACCTTTTAGTTTATGAAATTTTTCTTCCCAATTAATAACGTCAATATTTTCTTCAGTAGAAGAAAATTCTATAGACGAAATAAGTTCATAATTATTACTATTAGAATCAAAGGCAAACTGATAATCATAATCGTTATCATTTGAAAGTTTCAATGGAGCAAATCCCAACACAAAAACAATAATTACAATCCATCCTGTAAGAGCAATAACTAAAGCCTCTTTGGTACCATATTTATCTGCAAGCCAACCAAATAAAATAGACCCTGGAGCTGCTACAAATTGAATAATTAATATAGTAATCATATTAAAAATCAATTGAACTCCCAAAACATCTGCTCCATATGCTCCAGCAACAGACAAAACTGTTTGAACCCCATCATTGAAAATATAAAAAGCTATCAAAAATGTAAAAAGATATTTAAATTTTCTAATTTCACTAAATGTTTGTCTTAATCTTGAAAATGCAGATAAAATTATTTTTGAAAAGCTTTCGTTTTGTAAATTATTTTCAATCTCCGGTTCAGGCACGGTCTTCAATGTCCAAATTGACCAACCAAACCACCAAATTCCTACAGAAACTATACAAAGCCTTGTGACTAAGTCTACAGCTGAATCATCAAGATAAATGCTTGCTCCTTGTATAAAAATAAGGTGTACTAACAACAAAAGTCCTCCTCCAATATATCCATATGCATAACCTTTTGTAGAAATTTCACTAGCATATTTGCTTGGCGCTAAGCTAGGAAGTAATGAATTATAAAATACATTAGCTCCTGCTGCTCCAACATTTGCAATAAAATAACAACCTATTAACCAAGCCCAGGAATTAGCAACATAAACAGAAAAGAAACTAATTATAGTAAACAAAGAACCTATAATCATATAGTACTTTAGGAATGTTTTTTTCAACGGCTTTGTATCTGCAATTGCTCCCAAAATAGGACTAGACAAAGCAACAAATAAAGCAGACATAGATACTCCTAATGCCCACAAAGAAGAACCTGTAAAAGTTATTCCTAAAAACTCTGTTCTGCTACCAAAAGTAGCTTGAAAAGCAACAACAAAATATATAGGAAAAATTGCTGTTCCTGCAGATGTAAAGAAAGCAGAATTAGCCCAATCATACATACACCATCCAGTAATTGCTTTTCTCTTTTCAGGATCCAGAGATTCTATCGAATCTTTATTCTTATTCTTAAATAAATTTCTAAACATTGACTAATCTAAAAGAACTTGTGTTTGTTTGATGTTAGGTTTTTTTATCTTTCTAGCAAATATCCATGCAAAAATTGCCTCAAAAAATAAAGTGATAGACCAAGCTGAACCACCGACAATAGCCCCGTAACTTTCAAAATTCTTAAATATCAATATACCTGATGCTAATGTGATAATTAATACTATAAATCTACAAATATTTATGTATATGATAGGATTTGTTGATTTAGAGTTCATTATTATTCCTACATATAATTGCTCCATAACCAAAAATGGAGGAAGAAATGACAACATTCTAAAGACTATCAATGTACTTTCAAATAATTCTCCTTCTAAACTAAATAAACCAGAAAAAATAAGATTATTTATTGGATTTATCCAAGCAATTAGACTACATAAAAATAAAGTAAAAAATCCTACAAAATAAGAAAAACTTTTTATCTTAAAGTAGTTGTATCCATTAGAAATTAGAGACAAGATAGTTGATTGACATCCATTTATTGTGAATGAAACTGCACCAAAAATCCCAAAACCTACATTTACTGCAGAAATTGATACTTCAGGATTATCTAATCTAGTCAAACAAGCATTTACAGCAGGCATAGTAAAAGCAGGAATAAAAGCTGCAAATAATAATGGAATAAAAAACTTAAATAAATCTCCTACAAAAAAAATATCTTTTACAAACTTAGAAGACCAATCAAGTATAAATTTTCTTACTAAAAATAAAATTAGTAAAGTTTCTAGAACCAAAGAATATGTAAACGCTGACATACCAAGTTCATAGCCTTCAAAACCAAGTAAAAAAAATAATAATGCTAGTAAAAATGTAGTTATAAATCCAAAAACTGTTCCAAGCCAAATTAATGAAGACTTAGATGAAACTATAGAAATAGCATAAAGATGCATTTTTAAGACTAGCAAAAAAGGAATATAAAAACCTATCTTAAGACAACTTTCAACGTTTTTTCTGAGTTCTCCTTCCGTTGCAAATATTTTTTCAAGAAAGATATTTGTAATAGGAGTAAAAACAACAAATATAGAAATTAATAAGCAGATTATTGATATTAGTAACACAAAAAAATGTATTTTTAATTTGTTTATACTTCTGTAATAAACAATTGTCAGCTGTTGAATCCTTAGATTAGGCAATGCTATGAGAAATAAAATAGATATAGCTATGGAATATGCACTAATAGAAATTTCTGGATCATTTGTTCTTCCCATTATTGCGTTTAAGACAGGAGATAAAAATTGAGTTATTGATAAGTTTATAGATGTAGGAATTAATATCGCAAATGCAGTTAGATAAAACTTATCAATAAAAAAAAAATTCTTTTTCAATATTTAAACTTTCTTAATTTCAAAATTTTCTTCTGATGATTTTTCAACAGTATTTTCTAACATACCTTGAAATTGATCCGAATAAATTGAAATAGAATCCCCAGGCTTAAACTTCCACTTTCTAGTTGAAAATGATAATTGACTAGTTCCAAAAAAATGAAGATGTATATCGCCAGGATTTCTATGAATATCATATTTGAAATGATGATATTCCATATTGTTCAAACTATGTGACATATATTCTTCACCTGATTTTAATTCACCGCTACTATATATAACGCTCCCATCTCTGGTAATATCACATTTTACTGTCACATCAGAAAAATTTAGAGAAGTATTTATTGATGGACCTACAGAACAATTTCTAAGTTTAGAATGAGCTAAATATAAATAATTAATTTGTTCAGTTTCATGATCAGAGAATTCATTTCCCAAAGAAAAACCAATTCTTACAGGATTTCTTTTTTCATCAATAATGTAACAACCGACGACTTCAGGTTCTTCGCCACCATCTAATGAAAATGAAGGCAATAATATATTATCTTTATGCCCCTTTATGTTAAATCCATTCCCTTTATAGAACCATTCAGGAGCTACTCCTATTTCTCCAGAAGAAGGTTTTCCTCCTTTTAAGCCCATTTCAAACATTTTTGCTGAATCAGTTTGATCTTTTTTTTCATCATCATCATTATGCATCATGTCTCTTGATTTTACTGAACCTGTATGAGTAAGACCTGTCCCTGAAATAAATAATCTGTATGGATCAGGATGTGTTATAGGAGGTAAAATATTAACATCAAATTTTTTAGGATCACTAATTAATTCTTCATAATTAAATTCAAAAACAGGACAGTTCTTAATTTTTGGCTCTAAAAATTCTTCTATAGTAATAGAATTTTTAATTAACTCCATAAACAATTTATAAGTTGTATCAATATCTTTATTTTGGGCAGTTAGGTTTATAATTTTATTTTCTTCTAAAACTCCAACAGCTGTTAAATTATTTGGGAACTTTAGCTGTATTAAATTCATGATAGCCTCTCGATAATTATTAGAATTAGTATTTTTTTTATTCGATAGAATATTTTTGATAATAATACAATATATAAAAAAATAATAAATTTATGTTCAAATGAGTGATAATTTACAAATTTTAGTAATCAACGGGCCTAACTTAAATATGCTGGGTAAAAGAGAAACGGATATTTATGGTACAAGAACTCTGGATCAAATCACTTCTGATTTAGAAAAAAAAATATATGACAAAAGCTTGTCTTTAGACTTTTTTCAAAGCAATCATGAAGGTGAAATATTAGATTTTATGCATAAAAATAATAATAAGGTTGATGGATGTATTATAAATGCTGGTGCTTTAACACACTCTTCAACTGCTCTTCATGATGCAATTAAGTCGGTAGATTTCCCTTGTGTAGAAGTACATATGTCCAATATTTATTCCAGGAAAGAAAGTTGGAGGCAAAAGTCCTTGATAGCTCCTGCAGTTATTGGAACTGTTCAAGGATTTGGTGAAGAAAGTTATAAAGCTGCTTTAGAATTACTAGTTCAATATATTAGAAACTAGAAATTTTTTCCCCATTCATCGAAGTTGAAATTTATATCTAATGGGTTTCTTTCTCTTTGTTTATTATGTTTTTCTAATAATTCTTTTGAAAGCATGTCTATTTTGCCTTCTTTACCAATTACTAAAAGAAACGCAACTTGACTGTCACTTGGTATATTAGATATTTCCTTTACTTTATCTTCGTCCCAACCCCCTATTGGATGGGATTCTAGTCCTAATTCAGCTGATCTAATCATTGCATTTTGGCCTGAGAAACCAATATTAAGAAATGTTTTAGGAGAAATATTTTGATCATTTTCTGTGCAAAAAATTATTATTAATCCTGAGTTTTGAGCCCATTCTTGATTGCCTTCAGACATTGCTTTAACCAATCTATCAAAACGATCAGAAGATCTTTTTACAGCTATTATTTTCCATGGCTGAAGATTCCTAGATGATGGTGCCCAAATTGAAGCTTGAATGATAGAATCAATCTCTTTTTGAGACAAATCTTGAGGACTAAAATTTACTGAACTATTTCTCTTAAAAATTGCTGAATCTGACAATATGTAACCTCCTGTACATTAAGTTTATTTTATTGTACCCTTTTCTTTTAAATCCTACATTATTTTAAGGCAAAAAAATGATTTATGAATTTAGAACATACCAAATTAAAGCTGGTAGTCTTCCAATAGTTATAGAAAAGTTTCAAGAAAAAATAGATGGTAGAAATAACATTTCAAAAATCGGAGCTTTTTGGTACACAGAAATCGGACCATTAAATCAAATAATACATGTATGGCCATACGATAGTATTGAACATCGAAATAACTCAAGGCAAGAGGCTGTTGAAAAAAAATTATGGCCTCCAGATGCTTCAGAATATATGGTGAGTATGAATTCTGAAATTTGGAAACCCGCACCTTTTAGTCCACCATTTACAGATAGAGAAATAGGACCGTTTTTTGAAATGAGAATGTATACCTTTGAACCAGAACAGATAGATAAAATCCTTGGACCATGGGAAGAAAAATTAGAAGCAAGAAACAATCTAGCTCCTCTTGTTGGAGCCTTTATTTCTGAAATTGGAGATGTTAACAAATTTATGCATATATGGGGTTACAAAAGTCTACAACATAGAACTGAGGCTAGAGAAAAATTTAGTTCCATAGGATGGCCACCAAAGTCAGATGCTAAACCTCCCTTAAAAATGGAAAACAAGATCGTTATGGCAGCTAATTTTTCTCCTATTAAGTAATCAAAAAGAAAAATTGTTTTGTCTTAAGTTCTCATAAGCTATTATTGAAACTGAGTTACAAATATTTATAGATCTAACGTTTGGAAACATCGGAATAAATATTTTACTATCTTCATCAAAATCATCTAATATTGATTGATTAATTCCACTACTTTCAGACCCAAAAACGTAAGAATCATCAGAATTAAAATCGCAATCTACATAATTTTTTTTTGCTTTAGTATCAGTTAAGTATATTTTTGAGTTATTTTCTCTCAAAAAATCATCAAAATCATCATGGACATAAACGTCAGATAAATCAAAATAATCTAATGATGCCCTGCGCAGATTTTTATCATTTAATGTAAACCCTAAAGGTTGTATAAGGTGTAATTCAGCATTAATGTTTGCGCAAAGCCTTATTATATTACCTGTATTATGAGGTATTTCTGGTTCTATTAGTACTATTTTGATAAGTAGGCTCCACTTAATTCATTTATCTTTTTTTTCAAGGAATCTAGGTTATCTATTGGAAGGTCGCAAACATAGTTTTGGCAAACATAAACTTTATTTTTTTCATCTTGGTTTCTTCCTTCCATTATAGGAAGATAAAAATCTGGATTATTAGTATCTTTAGAAATAATAATGGTAGTAGGCATATATGAGGATAATAAAGTTCTCAATGAATCTGTATAAAAGCTTTCTCTAGTATCTCCAGAAATAAATATTTCCGTATTTTGTTCTTCCATCAAGTAATATAGCTTAAACCAGGAAGGAAGGTCTAATGGACTTTTATCAATTAGGTTTGAAACTGATTTCATTGATTCTCCAACAATCTTTAGATATTTTTCATCATTTGTAAATCTATAACATTTATATGAATTTTGAGCAGCTATAGCAGCTGAGTTTGGGATCATGGGATCAAAGAAACCCTTAGGTCTAATAATTAGATCATTAGATTCAGCTGTATCGTAAAATATCTTATCCTTTTTACTCCAAAATTGATTTATAGTGTCATCACATAAATCTTTTGCAAGATAAAACCATTTTGACTCTTGTGATGAGTGATAAAGATCAAATAATCCTTTAGTTAGATATGAATAATCTTCAAGAAATCCTATATCACCTGTTGTTGTATGAGTAAGATTACTATTTTTCTTGAAATTTTTTAGAATTGATTTAGCTGTATCAATTGCTTGATTCAAAAACTTATAATCACCGGTCACGTTATAACTACTACATAAGGAGGATAAAAGTAACGAATTCCAAGAGCTAATATATTTTTTATCCGTATTGGGCTTAATTCTTTTATTTCTGATATTTATTAATTTTTCTTTAGAAGATTGAATAGTACTTTGTAACTCTTTTTCAGAAATATTTTTTGCTTCAGAAATATCTTTCAAAGATTTAGTAACATACAAAATATTTTTTTTATCTAAATCTCCATCTTTAGTTATATTCCAGTAATCTTTAATGATTTCAAAAATCTCTTTTGAAAACATATTTTTAAGCTCTTCAAAAGACCATGTATAGTATTCACCTTCTTTACCTTCTGAATCTGCGTCTTGTGTTGAATAAAATAAATTTTCCTCAGATTTCATTTCTTTTTCTAGAAAATCAACTGTTTGATCTAAAGCTTTTCTGATTTGCTTATTTTTAGTAATCATAAAAGAAAAACATAGAATGTCTAAAATTAGAGCATTATCATACAGCATTTTTTCAAAGTGAGGAACTTTCCAATCTCTATCAGTTGAATATCTAGAGAAACCTCCAGATAGCTGATCAAAAATCCCTCCATTAATCATTGAACCTAAGGTGAGTTGCCCCATATCGTAGTATTCATTTGATCTTAGTTTTTTTCCTAACATAAATAGAATTTCAAGTTTAGAAGTTTCTGGAAATTTTGGAAAATTCCCAAAACCTCCTTTTTCATAATCAAAGGTATCTTTTATTTGTTTTTGAATTTTTGGATAAAGATTATTTAGAGCTATCTCATTTTTTGAAATGTTATCAAAAAAACTCTTCAGTCCATCATAAACAACTGATGAATGTTCATTTACACTTTTTCTGTTAGTTTGATAAATCTCAATTATTTTTGCTAAAACTGATCTAAAAGCTGGTATATTGTGCCTATCAAATTTTGGAAAATATGTCCCAGCATAAAATGGAACACCTTCACTATTCATAAAAATTGACGCCGGCCATCCTCCTCCCCCGCTTATCATTTGAATCGATGCCATATATATAGAATCAATATCTGGTCTTTCTTCTCTGTCTACCTTTATAGAAATAAAATTCTGATTCAGTATTTTTGCTGTTTCTATATCCTCAAAAGACTCTTTTTCCATAACATGACACCAATGACAACTTGAGTATCCAATAGATAGAAAAATAGGCTTATCTTCTAACTTAGCTTTATCAAAAGCTTCTTTTCCCCATGGAAACCAATTAACAGGGTTGTTTGAATGCTGAAGTAGATACTCTGACTTTTCATTAGATAGTTTATTCAATAATTCATTCCTAAAAATCTATATCAATACTTACAGGACAATGATCAGATCCTAGTATCTCAGAATGAATATTTGATGACTTTAGTTTAGTAGAGAGGATTTCAGATGTGCAAAAGTAATCTATTCTCCAACCAACATTTCTTGATCTAGCACCACCCATATAACTCCACCAAGTATAATTATCACCTTCTGAGTTGAAATATCTAAACGAATCTATAAAACCATGTTTGACTATATTTTCAAAACCTGATCTTTCTTCGATAGTAAAACCAGCATTTCTTTCATTAGATTTAGGATTTTTCAAATCAATTTCTTTATGAGCTACATTTAAGTCCCCACAAAATATTACTGGTTTAATTTTTTCCAGTTCAATTACATAATTAAGAAAATCAATATCCCATTCTTTTTCTCTGTAGTTCAATCTTGAAAGATCTCTTTTGGAGTTAGGCGTATAAACAGTAACTATAAAAAAATCATTATATTCCAAGGTAATCACTCTACCTTCATTATCATGTTTATCAATGCCTAAGCCATTAATCGAATTTATAGGATCCGACTTAGTAAATATCAATGTACCAGAATATCCTTTCTTCTCAGCGCTATTCCAAAATTGTTTATAGCCAGGAGTCTTTATTTCTACCTGAGACTCAGAAGCCTTTGTTTCTTGAATACAAAATATATCTGCATCAATTTCATTAAAAAAATCTAAAAAGCCTTTCTTTAGGCAAGCTCTGATACCATTTACATTCCAAGAAACTAGCTTCATATAAACCTCAACAAATCTGAATAGTGAATATTACTATAAATATGATAAATCATTATTCAAACCTCTGAAAGTACCTCTAAGACAAACTAAATAAAAAAAACAATAAAAGACACGCAATATGGCAAAAACCTGTCTTTTTCAATTATTTTTTTGACAAAACTTGTTATTAATTTTATTTATTTTTGTCGTAAAACAAGAGTATAATTTGAACTAGAAACATAAAAAAAAGACAATTATACAAAACCTAATGAACAATAAAAAAACACTATTTTCAATAAAAAAAGGCGTAATTTATAACGGAACAACGCATGAAAAGAAAAATTATGTCCAATCATTAGGTTTTATGGTCTCTGCATCTTTCGGAGGCAACGCAGGCTACAGGCAAGTTATTGAAGCGGTTGAATCTAAAATTGATGGTAAAGTGTCACACAGGAATATCAGAGGTGCTATAAAAGATCTAAACTCAGTTTATCCTGTAGAATTCTCTGGTAATAAGCAAATTGAAACAATAAAAATAAACAGAAGCCAATTGGAAAAACAATTGGTTAATAATTCTCAATCTAAAATTCTAAGATATATTTATAAAGAAACTGAAGAAATCAAAGAATTTATTAGTAATGAATTCTCTATGAATGAAAGGCAATTCTACAGGTTAATAAACGGAGAGATAGGAATTTCAGATAAAAAAAACTTTTTTAGGCTAGCAGCTTTTATATCAATTTTTTTATCTAACGATCAAAAATTTAAGTATTATCCTACATTCAGCCAAAAAATACTTAATAATCAAATAGGATATATTTTTTCAAAAACTACTCCCCTATTTGCAATAAACCCTACATTAGAAGAAATACTCAGCTTGAGTTTTATGATGAATAGAGATGCACTAATCTATTATTATTCAAAGATATGTAAAGAATTAGATTTTAGCGGAGAAGAATCTTATAAAATCATAAAATTCTTATCTGAAAAAGAGATAAAAAAATACAAAATAAATCAAATGAAATTTTTAGACTTTTTTCATACTATGGATAACAATGGTGAATTTATAGATCCTCAAACAATTATAAGAACGAGCAATTTACCTATAGATAAAAGGATTAAGATTGTACCAAAAATAGAAAGAGATATAGTTGAATCATTACCAGAACTTTTTACTGAATTATGGGAAGTATCTAAAAAAAATCTAAATATATTGAGGACTGAAGTAAGTAAACAAATAAATTCTAGAAAAAGCATAAAAAGAGATCTTCTAAATGATAAACTCGCTGATTATTTAAGATAAGATTTCTATTATTAATTGCAAACAATGGAGTTGAAAAATCAATAAAAATCAAGAAAGAACAAATAAAATATTTGCTACAGAAGCATCTAGGTCTCTAATAAAAAAATTATCAATATCTATAATTCTGATAATTCTAACTAGTATTTTTGCTCAAATGAGGTTTTTCTTACCAGACAATCCTGTTCCAATAACATTTCAAACACTAGGCATACTTATGATGGGTGGACTTCTTGGACCAAAATGGGGTTTTGGGTCTTCATTATCATATGTGATCTTAGGTTTTATAGGGATGCCTTTATTTCAAGGAGGGAATGGAGGATTTGAATATACAACGGGTGTAACCGGAGGATATATTATTGGATTTATACTAGCTTCTACAGCAGTAGGATTCCTAGTTAATAAAGGATTACATGAATCAAAAAGTATATGGGCTTACTTTGTGGGAACTAGTTTAGTTTATTTACCAGCATTAATTTGGCTGTCATTATTAGATTTTAGCTGGCCTGAAGAAGGAAAAATGCTTTCTCAAGCAGTATATCCTTTTGTAATTGGAGATGTTATCAAAGTAATAATAGCTTCATTACTAACAGTGGGAATCTTTAAGTCTAATTTGAAAAATTTCTTAAAATAATTGAAAAATGAAATTAAATTACCAAAAGGTTGGCTAAATTTATTAGAATCTGAATTCTCAAAAGGATATATGTCTGACATAAAGACTTTCCTATATAGTGAATACAGTAATAATAAAATAATATATCCAAGTAAATCCTTAATATTTAATGCATTTAATTTATGTGATTTTGATGAAGTAAAAGTTATTATTCTAGGACAAGATCCATATCATGGTCCAGATCAGGCTCATGGACTAAGCTTTTCTGTAAGAAAAAATATTCCATTTCCTCCATCATTGAAAAACATTATTAAAGAGTTAGAAAACGATATTGGGGTAAAGTTTAACCAAAACGATGGGAATTTATCTAAATGGGCAAAACAAGGGGTTTTTCTCTTAAATACGACTTTGACTGTAGAAAAAAGCAAGCCTTTATCTCACTCTAAAATAGGTTGGGAGTTGTTTACTAATAAAGTTATAGAACTACTTAGCGAAAAAAAACAGAATCTTGTTTTTATACTATGGGGAAAACATGCTCAAGCAAAAAATCAACTTATTGATAATTCAAAACATTTAGTAATTTCTTCTACTCATCCGTCTCCACTATCGGCTCATAGAGGATTTTTTGGAAGTAAACCTTTTTCCCAAACAAACAATTTTCTCTTATCAAAGAATTTAAAAGAAATAAACTGGTGAATAAAAGGTAACTTAAAATATGAGAGAACCGATTTTTGAGGGACTTATTATCGGTTCTCATTACTAAATTCTCTTAGTAATACACATATCTCGCTATATTTATTAAATTTTGTCTCATTAAAATAACAATATTTTAAATATAATAAGACAGTAAATTAGCAAAAAAAATTAATATAAATATAATCAGAAACTGAGAACTGGTAAAACTTAATTCACTTTTTTGTTAGCAATTATCAGTTCTCACATAAAACTGTATGTTTTTATATATTTTTTTTGAAAAAAAAATGTTCTAATTTAATGGTGTTATTAATTAAAGAAGGAAAAAATATTGGATATTTATGTAGGTAACTTGCCATGGAAAGTAGATGATAAAGATTTAGACGAGCTATTTTCTCAATATGGTGAAGTATCAAGCGCTAAAGTTATAAAGTACAAAGACTCAAATCGTTCAAAGGGATTTGGTTTTGTCGAGATGGATGATGATTCTGCTGCTAAAGCTATTGAAGCTTTAGAGGGTTTTGAATTAGAAGGTCGTCCGTTAAAAGTTAATCAGTCTAGAGGAAAAGACAACTAAATATCCTTCATTAATAAATGAGTCACCCCAATTTCAAGCAGAAAATTATTTCGAGGGTAGAAGAATTTTTTATTCATCTAAATCATACCGATAAAAATTTTGATTTAGGGTACTTAGACGAATGCTTAATTGATTTGGAATCAGATTTTCAGATTTTGACTAACTATATTCAAGATGAAAGATTGAACTTACAGCTTGAGGGTATGGTCATAACTCCTCAAACTGAAAAAAGACTAACTAATGCTGAAAAGTTATTTAAATCTGTTCAATCTGAATTTAAAGAATTAAGAAAGTTATTAGAAAATTCTGACTCAAATGTTCTTAATAAAAAACTTATTATAGATAAGTTTGATAAGTATATTTCTCCAAAAATAATTTGGTTATTTGAGGAAGAAAAAACTATTGAGTATACAGCTCTGAAACATTTATATGAAACTGGAGAAATAAGATAGATAGACAACTAATTTTATTTTCCATTTAAAATCTGTAATAATTTAATTCCTTAATTATGAAAAATAGAAAATCATTAGAAATTAAAGATTATAAGACAATTTATAAAGACCAAACTGGAGAAATTGTTGATAGAAAAACTTGGTTAGAAATTAGCGAAGATGAATCTTATATCATTAGAGATATATCAAATCAGAGAAAAAAAGGCTGAATCCAGGCATTGGTCCCCTCTGAGGAACGTATAACAACTCTACAATATTTTTTCATACCTTCTGTAGAAATTTCTAACTCTTCTCCTTCGGATTCATGAAAAATAAACCCTGAATCATTTATAACTCTAAATGTATATTTTTGTTTTTCTTTTGGAGGCCTTTCTTTAACTTTCAAATGAATCTTTTCTTTTGAAATCTGTAAAGTATCGAGTTCAACACCTGTCGATGAATAGAAATCTCCTTTTTTCATAGCTTTTAAAATATCTGGAACCGAAAGTGATTCTGAATTTACATAAACCCATCCCCTACCAGGATTTGATCTGGTCGAAGCAAACTCTTCTGTAAAGTGATGAGCATCATCGCTAGCTACACCATAAATAAGCTTCCCTGAAGATAAAACTTCATCCCATATTTCTTCTGTTGATAAAGAATATAAAGATCCTTCATTATTTGCATGCATATGTCCATTAAAAACTTCAAAAGCCCAAGCATCATCAGAATACTTTATATCATCTACTGAAACCCACCATTGATAATTTGGATGATTGATACTGGCTATACCGTTTTGGGAATTTATTTTTTTTACAATATCATTAATTGCATCAATATTATTTTCATAAGAACCAGGAAGAATAACTTTCTTTATCCCTAAACCATTTATATGCAATGCTGCTGGACTTCCGTTTATTTCTCTTATTGTTATTTCTTCACCAGGAATCAACAATGGCCAGTTTTTCGAATCATCATCTAATATAGTCAAATGGTTATGATCAGAAAGTACTAAAAAATCATAATTATTTTTTTTATACCAACTTGCAACGTGATCTGGAGAGGAATCTCCATCACTATTTGTTGTATGAGTATGAATATTTCCCTTTAACCAAACCATTTGCTTCCTTTATTTTTGATGTTATTATTTTTTTTATACACAAAATTTGATTTTAATGAACCTCTTTAAAAAATTTATTTCTTTATTTTTTAAGTACCCTGTATTATCTGCAGGATTCCTGATTTTTATTTCTTTATTGGGAATATTTGCTCCAATCATAGCTCCTTATGATCCATACATTGCAGATACAAGAGCTAGGCTACAGCCACCTGGTGTTATTAGTGGTAAATATAATTTACAAAACTACGATCTTATTAAATCTGAGGATCAAAGACCACGTTGGGAACAGCTTCTTGATATAGAAAATTCAAATAAAGAAAAAAAAATAATACCAAAAAATTCTAAAGGAACTATTGAATTTCAATTAGGTCCTAATTCTAGCTTTGTAGATGTAAACAGAAATGGTAATTATCTAGATGAAATTGTATTTGATGATTTTTCTAATTGCTTGGGACTGTCACAAAATGAATGTCCAAAACCAAACTTAAAATATACAAAAATTTATAAAAAAGATTCAACAGGATATATAGATTTTATTGCAGAAGAAGAAATTATTGACTATAAAAACGATATAATTTCTCTAGATCTAAGCGTAATACGAGAAGATACAAAAAAGTGGCCTTGGTGGCCAAGTGGATTATATTTACTAGGAACTGACACTATTGGAAGAGATTATTTTTCTAGATTGATTTATGGTGCAAGGTGGAATTTGACCTTAATGCTTATTACAGGAATTATAGGTAGTATGATTGGAAGTAGTTTAGGAATGATAGCCGGTTGGAATGCATTTAGGCCCAAATACAGATGGATAATAGATGAAGCGATACAAAGGATTGTTGATATAACTAGCGTTATCCCAATTTTATTGATAGCAATAATGACTACTCTTATTTTAGGTAATAAAATTTGGGTTTTTTCTATAATTCTTATCTTATTTACTTGGCAAAACTTTGTAAGGATTGTTAGAGCAAAAACTCTTACGATTAGAGAATATGATTATGTTAAATCTTCAATGATCTCAGGTGCTAGTACTTTTAGAATTTTTACAAGGCATATATTACCTTCTCATTTGAATGATATTTTTGTAATTGCAACATTCAATTGTTCGTTAATTATATCCTTAGAAGCCGTTCTATCTTTTTTTGAAATAGCTATACCAAGGCATTGGACTGCTTGGGGTAACATAATAAAACTTTCTGTTGAATATTGGGATTGGGGTTGGTGGGATGGAAATTATATTTATAGATATCAAACCTATATTCCTGTTAGTCTGATAGTTCTCGTAGTATTTTCATTAAATTTTCTAGGAGATTGGTTCAGAGACAAACTAGATCCAAAATTAAGACAAATTGAATAAAAGATTTTATTTTTTATGTTATGATCGGGGAAAGTCTATTTTAAGATATGAATAATTACGAAAAAGAAGCAATAGAAACCGCTCTTCGCTGGAATGAAGAAGGTTTTAATAAACGAAATAAAGAAATTACTATAGAATATCTACATTTTCCTCATGTAAGGTTATGGGAAAATAAATTTTCAATTTTTGAAGATGCAGAAGCATTTCTTAAGGGATATGATATTCAAACAGAAAATCTAAAAAAAGAAGGTTGGGATCATACAGTAACTCTAGACATAAAAGCTGTTCAATCAGAAGAACAAAAAGTTCATCTATTGTTACATCAATCAAGAAGAAATAAAGAAGGAAAAGAGTACCATAACTTTCAAACTCTGTGGATACTAACAAAAATTAATAACAAATGGGGTATTCAGTTCAGATCTTCTTTTTTAGAAGGTGCATCACAAGTTTCAGATATAAGAATTTAGTACCAAAGAATATCCGTAAAACTCGTACCTAAAGCAATATCAGATCCTAAAGCAAGCCCCAAGGCTATACTCAACAAACCAAATGAACTAATAATATAATTGCTAAATCTTTCTGAAAAATTGTATCTAAATGGCAATGCCAAAATTATTGTCATTATTGACATTGATAACATAGTCCCAACAGAAAATAGAATCAAGAAAAGTATACCCGTAAATACACTTGGTGTGGTTGGTAAAATTGCAAGCATAACGGCTGCACTACCTGCCATCCCATGAATAAGACCAATAATAAATGATTTAGGCCTAAAAAAAGGAAACAATGTAAGAAAAGGATGACTTTGATCGTGATGATCATTGCCTTCATCATCGTGATCATGAGACCCATGTATATGTGTATGATGATGATCATGATCATGCGAGTGAATATGCATACTTCCATTTAGTATTTTATAAAAAACTTGAGCTCCTAGTAAAACTAACATTATTGCAACTCCAAATTCAAAATAAGTAGCTACTGATTCATATACATCCATCAAAGCATCTTTTATGAACAAAATTAATGTCCCTAAAATTAATAATGGAGTAGAATGGCCAAGTCCCCATGATACACCAACCCATAATGACTTAAAAACATTCTTGAAATTTTTAGCCATTGTTGAAACAGCAACAACATGGTCACCATCAGTTGAATGCTTGAATCCTAGAAATAAACCTAAAAATAGTGAAGAAAAGACACCAGATATTTGTACTAAATCATTATCCATAAAAAATGATAGTTGTCGATAACGTTGATATCATAATAACAAATTCAATTAGAATAATTATTCAAAAATGATACGAATTAAAATAATTTTATTCTTACTAATTATGTTTGGTTTTTCTTATATTTTAGAAAGAATAACAAAAGATAAGTTTCAAAATAATTTTAGGTTAAAAATTATAACTTTTTCGACTATAGTTTCGTCTTTTGGGTTTGTGTTGGGATTTATTATATTTTACTTACTTTCATAAAAAAATATCTAAAGAAAAAAAGGATACATCCATGAAAATAACAGATATCAAAGTTTTCAAAATGTCAGCTCCTGCTTGGCATAAATCAGAAACAAATAACTGGCTATTTGTAAAAATTTATACTGATTCAGGAATTTATGGCGTTGGTGAAGGAAGCTTACAATATAAAGATGCTGCTTTAGAAGCTGAAATTTTAGACTTTGGAAAATTCCTTATTGGTAAAGATCCTTTTCAAATAGAATTTATATGGAGTTCACTATATAGAAGGGTAACTTGGACTGGTGGAGCTGTCACCATGAGTGCAATAAGTGCAATCGATCTTGCATTGTGGGATATAAAAGGTAAAGCATTGGATGTTCCTGTTTATGAATTGTTAGGTGGAAAAGTTAGAGAAGAAATTCCTGTTTATGCTAACGGCTGGTTTGAGGGATTAATCTCACCAGAAGATCATTCTAAAGCTGTAAAAAAAATAACAGATGATGGATATAAATGTTTAAAATTTTATCCTTTTATTGGTAAGTATAGTATTGAGAATGAGAATTTGAATAAAGGTACTGAACTTGTTAGAGCCGTCAGAGAAACCGTAGGAGAAAATATACAAATTGGTATTGATATTAGAGCAAGATTAGATTTTGGAAGTGCCTTAAAAGTTCTTAATAAACTTATCCCTTATGAAATTTCTTGGGTTGAAGAACCAATACAGTTTGAAAATGTCGAAGTTTTAGGGAAATTAGCAAATAAAACTAACATACCAATTTCTACAGGGGAACAACTTTATAATAGATGGGAATTTCAAAGACTATTTGAACAAAAAGCTATTTCAATAGTGCAACCTGATATTTGTCATGCAGGTGGATTATCTGAATTGAAAAAGATATCTCAAGCTGCCGAAACATATTACGTAAGCGTTGCGCCTCATAATTCAAATGGGCCTATTTCAACAGTTGCTAGTCTTCATTTAGATATGAGCATACCAAATTGCTACAAACAAGAAATATTTGTTAGTTTTCTTGAAGGATATAAAAAAGTTCTAACAAATAACATTAATATTGAAAATGGTTTTGCAACAATCCCTGATGGTCCTGGTTGGGGAACAGATATAGATGAAGAGGCACTCAAGGAGTTTCCTACATCAAAATATATCTCTGTAGAATCAGAACCATACAAAGATTTTTTCTGATTATGGATTACTTAGCTAGCGCCCTACCTATCAAAATTGACCAAACTGTATAAATTATAAAACAAATACCTGCAATTCCTTGAAATAAGGTCCCTGATTCTGGTGAAAAAGGAAGTATGAAATTTGTCAGAAATACAATTGTTGCTGCAATAAAAGCTAGATAAGAAATATTTTTGTTAACTTCATTTCTAGTTGAGGCAGCTAATGCTAAAATCATTCCTCCAATTCCGAAAGAAATTGATGAAATAATATTGATACCAAAAGCTAATCCTGCCAAATCGCTATTTGTTGATATTTCAGATGAAAATCCTATAAAAATAGAACTAGCTAATGTCCAACCTGCAGTTGCAATTAAGAAAAATGGTAAACCTATTCTTGCTAAACCGAATCCGTTTCCACCTTCCATACTTTGAATGTAAAACATTATTCCTGAAAATAAAGTTATTAGACCAACAGGAACTAAAATACCTGTTATGATACCCAAGCCTGAGTTGTCAGAACTAATTTTCATTTGACCTGCATAATCCAATGGTTCAGCAGAACCACCGATCTGTAGAACTCCACCAGGTTGTATAAAAAAGCATACCAATGCTAGAATAGGCCCTAATATCAAAGTATATCCTGCCATTTTTTTGGGATCTAAATTACCCATATTTAACCTCTTTAAATTATTTATTTTGTGAAATTATACTCCACAGGATAAACATTGTATACAAATCAGGTATACAATTATATTCTATTTGGCCAATCTACTGTTATACCATCAATATCTAAGTGTAAAAAAAGTTTTGATTCTTCAATATTGTTGAATCCCCAAGAACTAACAAGGAATTTATCTGCTTTTAATTTTTTTATTATTTTTTCGTTTATAAGTTTGAAATAAGGGAAAATGCCATCTAAGTTATATTCTAATGCAAAATTTAATATTTCATCATTGATTTCTTTAACCAAAAAACCTATAACCAAACCTTGATAATCAAGTCTTAATTTTCTTAATTGATTAGGTAAAAAAGAACAAAAAATAATCTTTGGGTTAGTTGTTTTAGACTTATAAATCTTATCTTTCCAATATTTATTATTTGAAATTATTTCCATTACTTTAGAAACTAATTCTGGTTCTTTGCCCTTAATTTCTACTACTAAATTTATATCTCTATATTTATCTAAAAGCTCTTGAAAAGTAGGAATTTTACTACACTTAAATTTTTCTGAAAACCAAGAACCAAAATCTAAATTTTTTAGTTCTTTTAAGGTTTTTTCATTTACGGAGCCTGAGCCATTACTAGTTCTATCAACGGTATCATCATGAATTATAACTACTTCATTATCTTTAGTAAGTTGCACATCAAACTCAATATGTTTTATCCAATTAGAAATAGCTAAATCAAAAGAATCAAAAGTATTCTCTGGTGCTTCAGCTGACAAACCTCTATGTGCAACTACAAATGCCATTTTAATAATTATTCATGATATATTTGTTTCTAACATGATAAATAATATTTTCAAGATAACAATTAGTATTATGACTCTTTTAATTTTGTGTATAAGTGTCTATATTGCAATAATAATAAGCTTAGACTTTTTTGACGATGAAAAATCTTCTTCAAAAAAATCTGAAGGTCATCATGAGCAAAGAATGATGCCAGATATGATGAGAGCTCCTGTTGGACACGATCAAAGAATGATGCCAGATATGATGAGAGCTCCTGTTCCAATTGAAATGACAGTTGAAGATTATGAATTGATAATTCAGGAATTAGAATTACAAAAGAAGTTTATCGAACGAGATATTGCTTTAGAACCTCAAAGAATTGATTTAGAAATTCAAAGAATTACTAATGAAAAAAACAAGTTGAAAGTTTTAGACTAAGTTTCAAATCTCAATACTTAAATTAGATACTTTTTATTAATTTTAAGTAGATATGTATAAGTAGGATTTACAAACTGGGTAACCCTAGCTTCAAGAACCTGAGCAAGAAGCATGAACCCTTCTTGTTTATTAATTTTAAACTCATTTTCTAGCCATAATAACATTTCTGAAAGAGCAATTCTAAATGCGTCTTCAGCAGGCCTTGCTTGGGCTGTAGTCATTATATATTCATCATTAATAATTCTTGGCCATGTCATTCCTTCTGGCTTTTCAAATGATTTACATCTAAGATTAACTGTACCTCCAGTTTCAATCCCACCACCTCCTGAAATCTCACCATCTCCCTGAATAGCATGCATATCTCCTATGTGAAGTAAAGCACCGTCATGATTTATAGGGATTTGAACAGTTGCACCCGTAGTAATTTCTTGAATATCAAAATTTCCTCCCCACTCTCCTGCCCATGCATTTCCCCTAGCTTCAAATTCTGGTGCTAAGCCAACTACTCCTATCATAGGCTTAACTGGAATCGATAATTTTTCATTCCATATAATTTTTCTATCAATTATTTTTACTACCTTAAAAACCTCTCCAATAGCTGAAGGCCCTAAGTAAGAAGGGAAAGCTCCTGTTGACCCCCGGTATTTCGTATAACCTACTTCGTGTGTTTCAATTTCACCTATTTCAACACTTAAGACTTGGTTCTTTTTTGAATTATTTATATAAATACATCCTGATGAAGGATTGCCCCTGTCGTCTGGCATTGAGTCATTTCTATGTTTATTAAAAACTGTGACTAAGTCTTTATCAACCAATTTAGAATCAGGGCCTCTGTTCATTTGAGTTTCAACTTGAAACCATTCATTTTGATCGACATAATCTGTAACTTTATTGAAGGGTGAATGCTCTCTGTATAATATTTTTTTTGAGATTCTTTTCATTTTCATCCAATATTATAATTTGCTACTTCAACATTACTGAATTCTCTCATAACTTTTAAGTATTCACTTTTAGTGAGTTTAGGATTGTGCTTAGAAATAACTTCGTTTGCCTTTGAAGCTCCATCAAATAAAAGATCTATAATTGTATAAGCCATCATTTTTCCTGCCTCAACAACTGCCAATTCATAATCTTCAACAATAAATCCTGCGGTATGAGCAGACGCATCTGTGGCTCCACCTACGTATGGGTGAATAACGGGCATTAAATGAGCTAAATCTCCCATGTCAGTAGAACCACCTCCATGAGAAAGCTCTTGAGATTCATATTTATTTGAAAGGTTTTGTTTATATATTTCTTGTAAATTGGAATCATGAAATAAAGGGAAATAGCCTGGCAATGTGTTTATTTCTACTTCTGCACCAACAGCCATAGCACCCGCTCTAAGACAATTATCTACTTTAAGGTTTGCATTTTTAATAGCTTCAATTGAAGCTCCTCTTACAAAAGTTTCTAGAGTCACTATTTCTGGTACTTGATTTACTACTGACCCTCCATGAGTGATTATAGGGTGAACTCTTATATGATTATCATCAAAGAAAGTTTCTCTATTAGCATGTATACTAGACAAAGCAATATTTGCAGCATTTAATGCATTTATTCCTAAATGAGGATCTCCTCCAGCATGTGATGATTTACCATGAAATTCAATAAACTTAGCAACGAGTCCATTTCCTGTTCCTCCATAACCAAAACCTGAGAAGTTACCTCTAGCATGAGTCATCATTGAGATATCAATCTCATCAAAAATTCCTAGTTTTACTAATTCCTGTTTGCCTCCTAGAAATTCAAAACTTCCTTTATCTCTTTGCTCTTTTCTCCATTCAATTTCAACATATTCTTCTGATGGGACCGCTATAAAAGAAATACTACCTGAAAGATTCTTTAATATTTCTGGTGAATTTAAGGCCAAAAGAGTTGATAGCATATTTCCGATTTGAATATGATGACCACAAGCGTGAGCAGCATGCGTATTTTTATCTTCAAAAGGATGACCTGGTACAGGTAAGCCATCTAGCTCTCCTATAACAGCGACATGAGGACCTGGTTTATCACCATAAATTGTAGTCATTAAGCCTGTTACTGCTAAATTATTTTGAACCTGAAGACCTAAAGAATTTAAAGTATCATATATTTTTTTATTAGTTTTGAATTCTTTATAACCAGTTTCAGGCTCAGATAAAATATTTTTTGATAAATCAATTGCTAGTTTCTTATTTCTTTCAAGTATTTCTGAAGATTTTAATTTAAGTTCTTCTGCTGATGACATAATCTACCCTTTTATTTTATGAGTTTACTAAACTTTTATATTTATACAATACGCAACCTTTTAGAAAAAATTAAAGCGATAATAAAGATCGGATAACTAGATAAACCACTTATCACTAGAGCTATTTGTGCATTTGTAAGATCTGAAATCAATCCTCCAACTAACCAGCCTATAAAAAATATCTGAGTTACAAACTGATATATTGCCATTATTTTATTCCTATTTTTTTCAGATGTCTCATTTTGAAAAATAAGGTTTGCAGCTACTACCCAGTATGCTGCACTGAAACCTATTAAGAACAAGACAACTATTGATAAGTAATAATTAGTTGAAAATGCAAAAATAATTTGACCGATATCCCATACCATTGTTGAAAGTATTACAACTAATATCTTACTTTTAAGAATACCCGTATAAAAAGTAAAAATTGTACCTAAAAATATACCTGCACCATTAGCTGCAAAAAAAATCCCAAAACCTGTAGCACCAACTCCAAAGTTATTGGCATATTGAGGTAAAACTATAAAAATGGTAACACCAAAAACAGACTGAATTGAAACTATAATACTCATCCAAAATATAACTGAATTTTCTCTTAATATTTTTGAAAATGAATCATAAATATTTTTATCTTTTTGATTTTTTAATTGTTTATCTTCAGGGAAATAATAGATTAGAAAAGTTGCTATCAAGATTATAAAACATGCAAACGAAATAAAGTAATTTGAGCTGAAATTTGAAATTATGAATGCAAAAACAAGAGGAATTATCATCTCCCCAAAAAATTGAAATGAATAGAAATAAGAATTTATTTTACTTAGGTTGTTTTTACCAAAAGTATTTATAACAATTGTCCAAAAAGGAGGAGAAGGAACACCCATAATAATTCCAAATAACAGACTAAGAATTAGCAAATTATAGATATTTTCATAATCAATGAAAAAAAACAAACTAAATAATAAAAAAATCAATAAATTTGAATAAAACATTATTTTTTTTATGTTAAATTTCTCAGATAAATAAGAGCCTAAAAAAGAAGATAATAGTATAGGTGTTGATCCTACTCCAAGAACTATTCCTACCCATAAATCTTTTTGAGTAATTTCATACGCTAACCAGCTAAAAAACAAAACTCTCATTTGAAGAGCATATTGAACTAGGTTTTTAGATAAAACTAGAGCATTTAAATTTTTATTTCTAAATAAAGAATTCATAAGAAGAAAATCCTCAAGAATCGAAACTGAGGGGCAAATCTTGAGGATTATTTAAATATTAATATTTCCCTAAAAATGAGTCAAAGAAAAGATATATTTAAAGATAAAAGTGATATTAATTACTTTAATAAATCTTAATAAGGTGAAGTGATGTTAAATCAAGAATCAAAAGACTTTTTAGAGGAAAGAAAAGTTCTGGGTGGTAAACCATTACAAGATCTAAACCCTAATGAAGCTCGTATACAATTTAATAAAGCTAAAGAGGTTTTTCCATTACCTGAAATTGAAATACTTTCTGTTGAAAATAAAGAATTTCAAATCAATGACGCAAAAATAAAATTTAGGATATTTTGTGATTCAAAAGAAAAAAATATACCTTTGCTTGTAAATTTTCATGGTGGAGGTTGGGTTTTAGGAGATTTAGATGCAGATGATGATATGTGTAGATATCTAGCAAAAACCTCGGGGCATAAAGTTATTTCCGTTGATTATAGGTTAGCACCTGAAAATAAATTTCCAATCCCTCTTCAAGACTGCTATAAATCTGTCAAATATATTATTGATAATCACGAAGACTTTAACATTAACCCCAACAAAATCTCTTTATGTGGAACATCAGCAGGAGGAAATTTAGCTGCAGCCGTTTCTTTTTTATTTAGAGATTTAAACAAAGATCACATAAAAAATCAAATACTTTTTACTCCGGTAATGAATAATGATTTTGAAACAGATTCTTATAATGAATTTTCTGAGGGGTTTGGATTAGAAAAAGAATCCATGATATGGTTTTGGAATCATTACATAGATGGTGATGTAAACAAAGCAAACAAATTTAGTGCTATAAGTAAAGATGATCAAAATAATAACCTTCCAAGAACTTTTATAATCACAGCAGAGTGTGATGTACTTAGAACAGAAGCAGAAATTTACTTTGAAAATATAAAAAATAATATTGAAAGTAAAATATTAATGTACAAAGGTGCTCTTCATGGATTTAATGTAAATATAGGCAAAATTTCTGATTCTAAATCTTGTCTTGATGAGGTATCTAAATTTCTAAAAAGTTAGCTTATTCTTAGGATTGAATAATTATTTTCAGCTATTTCATCGCATTTTTCTCTGTACTTTCCAAATCCTCCGGCATAAGGCATAAAAACTCTTTTTTTACCAGGGACATTAGCTCCAACATACCATGAATTACAAGTATATCTCAATGTGTTCTTAGCAACCTCTTCTATGTGATCCATCCATTCAATTTGAAAAAGCTCATCTGCCTCTACTTCGTTCAAATTAGATTTTGATAAAAAGTTTATACAATCTGAAATCCACTCTACATGTTGTTCTATTGCAACCATCATATTTGTCAAAACAGATGGACTACCAGGTCCAGTTACTGTAAATAAATTAGGGAATCCATTTATTAATAGTCCTAGAAAGGATTTAGGTCCATCTTTCCATACTTGTTTTAGCTTTTTCCCATTTTTTCCAGTAATATCTATTGCTTGCAAAGCTCCTGTCATTGCATCAAACCCTGTTGCAAAAATTATGGTATCAAACTTAAATTCTTTATTTTTTGTTAATATTCCATTTTCAGTTATTGAATTTATAGGATTGGAATTTAGATCAATAAGTTCTACATTTTCTCTATTGTAAGTCTCAAAATAATTAGTATCTGCACACAATCTTTTACATCCAATTGCATCTTCTGGTGATAAAAGTTCTGCTACATTTGGATCTTTCACTATTTCTTTGATTTTTGACTTTACGAAATCAGCTACAATTTTATTAGCTTCTACATCTACTCCAACATCTGTGAAGCCTGCCGTAAAAATTTCTTGACCACCCATTTTCCAACGATTGTTGAGTTCTTTCTTTATTTCTTCTGAGGATAAATCTAAAAGTTTTCTTTCTTCAAATTGGTTATAACCTATACCTGCTCTAGTATATTTTGCTTTTTCTCTAATTTGATCGTAGCTTGATTTTGCATTACTTAATTCTTTTTCTGTAAGAGGTCTATTATTTGCAGGTATTGTATAGTTTGGAGATCTTTGGAAAACAGTCAAATTCTTTGCTTCTTCTGCAATAACTGGAATTGATTGAACTGCCGATGAGCCTGTTCCAATAATAGCTACTTTTTTACTTGTAAAATCTAACTTTTCATGAGGCCATTCTCCGGTAACATACCAATCACCTTTGAAATTTTCCAATCCATCAAAATTTGGTTGTTTTATTGATGAAAGGGTTCCTGTAGCCATAACACAAAATTTTGAAGAATATGATTTGGAATCAGTCTCTACTATCCAATTCTTTAAATTTTCATCAAATGTAGCTGACTTTACAGAAGTATTAAATACTATGTTTTCTTTTAGATTGAATTTTTTTACTACATAGTTTATATAATCTAGTATTTCAGATTGATCTGAATATCTATTTGACCAATTCCATTCTTGCTGGAGTTCATCTGAAAAAGAATAACTATATTCAATACTTTCAATATCACATCGAGCTCCTGGATATCTATTCCAAAACCAAGTTCCTCCAGCGTCAGAAGCTCTTTCTATAATTAATGCTTTGAGATTCATTTTTCTCATTTTATAAAGCATATATAAGCCTGAAAAACCTGCTCCAACTATTATTACATCTAGTTCTTCATTATGCTGATTCATTCGATACTCTATCTCTTGCATGAGGAATTATTATACCGTTTATATTTCCACTCTTATCAATGCTAAGAGCTCTATTATATTTTGGTGTAACTGTACAAGCATGACCAGGTTTTGCTAATACATAATCTCCTAAAGTAAGAGAGTCTCCATTTAATTGAATGATTCCATGCTCTTCATTTTGAAAAATAAGTTTTGAATTTGGTTTATCTATTAGATGCAACCTATTTTCAGTTAATGGATCACTTGAAATTGCTTTTGCACCTATATCAATTGTCACTGTCCCATTATCAGTATTTTCATCAATAACCTGACCTAAAACTAAACCAGCAATTTCAAAATCTAGCTCTTTTTGCTTTGAATTACTCGCATCCCAATATATCCAAGTCCCGGGTGATAATTTTATATCTTTTTGATCAATATAAAAATGAAAAGACCAAGATCCTCCAACTATAATTTCACATTCAATAGAAGAAAATTTTTCCTTTATTTGACTCTCCACATCTCTGATATCAGACAAAGTTTTTTTTGTATCTAAAGTTCTTTCTTCGACACTAACAATTCCGTAAGTTTGGCCATCATAAGCATGTATACCCTTCAAATTTTTATTCTTACTAATTCTAATATAATCGAGTAATTCATCTACATTTTCTTTGAGTACTCCTGTTCTGTTCATACCTGTGTCTAAGTCTATGTAAAACCCATCAAGATTCTTTATATCTTTTATTAAGTCATAGTGATATTTAGTTGAAATAATGGTAGAAAATTTTGTTTTAGGAAATTTCTTTACAATTTTTGATAATCTTTCTGATTTGATTTTTGACGTAATAGGATATGCTAAAATCAGTGAATCTGGCTCACATTCGGCTAAAATTTCTAACTCATTTAGAGTAGAGGTTTTATGTTTGGTAATTCCTTGGTTTATCAACTTTTTCAAGGTATCTTTTGATTTATGGGTTTTAGCGTGAGGAATTAATCTATCAGTATTTCCTACAAGTGAAATAATTGATTTAATATTATGATCTACTTTTTCTTCAAAAATCAGATGTTCAGGAGTTTCTATTAATTCAGGATTATTTAATTTATAATTCGTAAACATTTATATATTAGTTTTAAACTTATTTTATCAATTTAATCTGTCATTTTAGAATTCATACTAAATAATTTATAGTTATTTTAGATTTTTAATATATAGTTGTTTTAATAATAAATTGTATTTTTTATGAGAGCATTAGTTTGGCTAGGTGAAGATAATTTTGAAATTCAAAATATTGACTTGCCAAAACTAAAAGATGAACAAGTACTAGTATCCGTTGAAAAAGTCGGTTTATGTGGAACAGATGTTCATATTACACAAGGTCTATTTCCATCTAACCCTCCAAAAATTTTAGGTCATGAATTTAGTGGAACAATTGTAGATGTAGGGTCAAAGGCATTAGAAAATATGATAGGTAAAAGAGTTGCATGTAATACTACTTCTAGTTGTGGGAAATGCAAGAATTGTGAAAATTGGCAAATATCAAGATGCGTAAACGCTGAAAAAACTACAGGGGCTTTTGCAGAGTATTCTATAATGCATTACTCATCCGCTGTAGAAATTCCTGATAATATGTCCTTTGAAGTAGCAGCAATGACTGAGCCAGCATCATGCTGCTTTTCAGGAACTGAAATGATAGATTATAAAAAAAGACCAAAGATTCTTATTTTTGGGGCTGGAATAATGGGTATTTTTTGTCAATTATTCTTAATGAAAAAAAATATTGATTCTATAGCAATATCTGAGCCTAATAATTTAAGAAGAAATATTGCAAAAGAGCTTGGAGCTGATCATATAATCGATCCAAGTGAAAAAAATTATGAAGAAAAATTATTAGAAATAACAAACGGAGAAGGTTTTGATGTATTCATTGAGGCAGTGGGAAAACCAGAATTGCTTTCATCTGGTATATCTTATCTTAGACCAAGAGGGCAAGCATTAATGATAGGAGTACATCCAGAGCAGTCAAATCTTATGAGTGACTTATACGATTTTCATTATAGAGAAATAAAACTATTTGGAGCATTTGGTAGGGGGAATTATTTTAATGACACTCCAAAAAAAATAAATGAATTTTCTCTTGAAAAGTTAGTTTCAAAGACGTATAAATTAGATGAAATAAACGATGCTATTAAGTCTACAGCTAATGGAGAAGGTATGAAATATATGATTTCACCTAAACTTTGATATGAAAAAAAAATTTACAATTATAGCTCATAGAGGATTTTCTGAGAAATCTCCAGAAAATACATTCCCTGCTTTTGATCTTGCTATAAAGCATGGTTTTCATAACTTTGAATTTGATGTTCAACTAACTAAAGATAAAGTTCCAGTAGTAATACATGATTATAATCTTATAAGAACCACTGGAATAGAAGGACTTATATCTGAAATGAATTTTTCAGACCTATACAAAATTGATGCCAAAAATAATTTTGAGGTTGATCAAGGTGATTATTCAATTCCAACTTTGGATGATTTGCTAAAAAGATATAATAAAATTTCCAACTTGCACCTAGAACTAAAGTCTAGAGATCAAGATCTTTCAGAAATTGTTTTAGAATCTCTAGAAAGTAATGGCTGGCTAGGATTAAAAAAAGGAATTTATGAAATTGGAGGAATAACAATTAGCAGTTTCTTTATTGAACAATTAATAAGATTCAGAAAATTTAATAAAGAAGAGAGAACTGCTTGGCTTCTAGAAAAAATATCAGATATTGATCTAGAAATTTGCTTGGAACAAAAAATAGACCTTATATGTCCAAGGGCTAAATTCTCTGACAAAATATCAGTAGAGAAAGCACAAAACAAAGGTATTTTGGTAAGAAATTGGGGAGTTTCTAGTAGTGAGGACTTAATTATGTCTTATAACTCAAACAGTACAGGAACAACTTGTGATTGGCCACTAAGAGGAAAGGAAATTATAAAAAATTATGAAAATAACTAAATTAAAACTTAGAAAATTAGAAGGAACATTTAAATCTAATGGAGTTTTTTGGGAAGAAAGACTTGTTAGACCCATAGACATATATCCAGAATATTCTGAAGAAAGTCATGAAAATTCCAATCTTCAATCTGGAGAAATTGTAAATACTAGTTCGATATTTGTAGAAATTCACACTGATGAAGGTATATATGGAACAGCTGGACCTATTGATATTGCTCATTCAGATATTATTGAAAAGTCATTATCTAGTATATTAATTGGAAAAGATCCATTGGCTATAGAACTTCTTTGGGATCAAATGCATAGACTTAGCGTTCATGGTAGACAAGGAATAACAATGATGGCTATTAGTGCTGTAGATTGTGCTTTATGGGACTTAAAGGGGAAGTATTTCAATAGCCCTGTATACAAAATTTTAGGAGGTCCTACTAGAAAGAGAATACCTGCCTATGCTTCTATGCTTGGATTTAATGTAACTGATATGAAACTAGTTGAAGAGAGAGCAAAATTATATAAAAATAAAGGATTTACAGCGCAAAAATGGTTTTTTAGATACGGTCCTATGTCAGGTAGAGAAGGATTAACAAAAAATGTAGAAATGGTAAAAACTATTAGAGAATCAGTTGGAGAAGACTACGAAATAATGCTTGATTGCTGGCAATCAATGGATTACAAATACGTTGTTGAATTAGCAAAAAGAATAGAAGAGTATAGACCCTATTGGCTAGAAGAAACTGTAATGCCAGACAGGATTGAAATCTACAAAAAAATAAAGGATAGAATAAACATCCCTCTATCAGGTGCTGAACATGACTATACTAGATGGGGAATGCTTCGATTTATTGAAAAAGATGCTTTGGATATTTATCAACCTGACATATATTGGGCAGGAGGATTATCTGAGGTGATAAAAATTGCAAATTTAGCAACTACTCATGACCTTATCACTATACCCCATGGACATTCATCAAACGCTACTCTTCACTTTTCTTTATCTCAAGTTCCAATACACACTCCTTTTCAAGAGTATCTAATTAAGTGGAATAAAGTACATCAACATTTCCTAAAAACTCCTGAGAAACCAAAAAATGGATATTTTGAAAAAACTAATTTGGTTGGACTTGGTATGGAATTAGATAATCAAAAAATTGAAAAAGAAACATCAATAGAACTAAAGTAGGAGAATTAAATGAAGATCAAAAATGCAAGCGAAAATAAAAAGGATTCTATAGGACCAGATATTTGGCTAGCTGGAGATCCTGAAGATCTAACAAAATGGATGGATAAAGGTGTCAAAGGAATAGTAACAAATACAGTTGTACTAAAAGAAATGACTGACAAATACGGATCAATTATAGAATTAACAAAAAGATATCTTGATATAACAGATAAAAAAGTAGCTATTGAAATAGATGGTCATTCTACTAACGAACTTTTAGACGTAGGTGAAGCTTTTACTAAGTTATCTGATAGAGTGATATTAAAAATTCCAATGAGCGTGCATGCTTTAGGTGCTTTTGCAGAACTGAAAAAGGCAAATGTAGAAACTTTCTGCACAACTATATTTACTCTAAATCAAGCTGTTTTAGCTGCAAATGCAGGAGTGACTCATCTATTACCTTTCTGTGAGCCTTTTATTGATGTAAACAAAGACTCTACTGAATTGATTAGGGAATTAAAATCAACTTTTGATGGATGGGAAAATAGACCATTCATAACTGCAGCTCTTGTAAGGTCTGTAACAACTGCTCATAAAGCTATTAAGGATGGCGCAGATGGAATAATTATTTTTTGGCCAATTTTTGAAGAAATGATTAGATCTAAAATGACTGACGAATGGAATAAAATATTTTTAGATAATTGGAACGATATTTATGATTCAGGAAATCTTGATGGTATAAAGTATAAACCATAATTATTTTTCATAAATATTATCCATATCATATGCATCTAAGGAAATGATTTCAGACTCTGATCCTCTAGAAATAACTGAAACTCCTAAACTATCTTTTTTTGATGGATATAATCTGGTTGCTAAGCATTGCCTATCATTAACAAAAACTTCTAAGACACTTTTATCTATAAATATTCTTAATTTTAAGTTTTCATTTTCACTCAAATAAAATGGAGCAGTCTCTGGAGGCCTAGATAGTACATTAGAATCAACACTTGAGTATGAAGTATCTATAGAAATTATACTGTCAGAAGCACTTAATCTTTTGCTCACATCCCATCCTTGATATTTTTCCCAATCTCTAAACCCTCTATTTTTATAAAAAGATATTTTAGTGTATTCATCACAATCTTTTGATCTTAAGACTCGCAATTCAAACATATTTGATTTTTTTACATCTATCTCTAGATCTATCTCTATAGAATTCCCTATAATGCTATCTAAGAGAGTTTCTTTATTTGGAATGATTTCAAGATTCTTTATAGACTTGTGATTTGATCTTAAGGACTCAATATCTCCTGCAGGTTTAATCGTTAAAACATCTTTATTTATACCATCTTCTCCAGCTATTCCAATTTCTCTTGGTAATGTCATTAGTTGATTCCATCTATAAGTATCTTTAGAATTATTCATATTAAAAATAAGTATATTTTTACCATTCAAATAAGTTGTAGCTGATGGAGCATGAACTCCTCCAGGATGTGCTGCTCCAAAGTTGAATTCATGATGAGAAGTGACTAAAAACTTATCTCTTTTTTTATCATAATCTCCTAGTAAAGCTTGACCTCCACTCATATGACTAAAAAAATAAAGTATATATCTATCCTCACCTATTGGCCAAAAATAAGGACATGCTCCATCATCTCCTATTCGAGTAAAAGAATCTCCTTCAATAAATGGATGTAAATAATCCCAACTAACCAGATCTTTAGATTTGAATAAAAAATTAGCTCTTGTCCTTCTTCCTGAAGGATTATGAGGTAGAGTACCTCCGGACAATGAGTAATAATATTCCCCTTTTCTCCAAATACATGGATCAAAAACTCTGTATGGTAAAGGTGAACCATCATCATTTTCTATTTTAATTACCGGATTATTATTGTTTATTTTTTTCCAATTTAATAAAAGATCATCGTCAGAAACAGCAATCATGTTACCTGCCTTAGTGCCATGATACATAGCAATTACTCTATTTTCTTCAACAAAAGTAGCTCCAGAAAAACAAGCTTCTTCAGGACTAGGATAAATTGCATATGGCAAATCATTCCAATGAATTAAATCTTTGCTGTATGCATGACCCCAGTGTTGCCTAGGATCTTCAGGGGGATAAGCTTGATAAAAAAGATGCCAATTCCCTTTCCAGTAGCAAAGACCATTTGGATCATTCAGTGTATTTTCAGGATTTACATAATGATAAATAGGTCTATAAGGATCATCTTTATAAGTTAATCTACTTTGATTTAATCTTTCTAATATTGAATCTTTTTCTAGAGATTTAATTTGTTCAGAAAAGGAATCAGGATAATTATGTTTTGGGACTTTGGATTCTCTGTCTGAAAATTTCATTATTTTAGTCTAATAATTTTTCTATCTCCGCAAGATTTTCATCAGACGGTTCAAATCCTACTCCAAGAGAATTTACTACCTCAGTCACCTTATCACAAAATGGAGTAGAAATATTATTTTTCTTACCTACTTGGCTTACAAAACCTGTAAGATAATCAATTTCGGTTCTCCTTTTTTTCAAAACATCTTGTCCAAAAGATGGTCGACTTGCAGAACCAGCTTGTCTTGCTTGTTCTAACATTTGACTTTTTATTTCTTCTACATTTTTTTTCCCATCAGCAGCATCTATAAAATCATCTGGATCTAATCCTGCTATTTTACCCATTGAATAACCTTCTGATTTAGCAACTTTCACAACCTCAGCAGCCACTTGTATAGCAATATCTTGGGTAAGAGGTTTAGATCTTACTTCAGCAGTTCCCCATCCTGTTAATCCTGCAAGTGGATTAACCATACAATTTATCATTAGTTTTGACCATCTCTCTGAAATTAATTCTTCTGTATATTCCGAAACACCAACTGATTGCATAATGTTCACAAACTCTTTTAGTCTATCTGTTATACCTCCAGTCAATTCTCCTATTTTATAAGCAACATCTGGTCTACTATCTGTTCTCCAAGCTTTTCCTGGTTCTGTTGCCATTGCACTAATTAGTATCACGCATCCCAAAGTTTTTTCTTTACCTACAATTTCAGCTACTTTTAAGTCATTTATTCCATTTTGAAAATCTACAAAATAACCATCATCTTTAACATAATTTTTTAAAGCATGAGTAACCCATTCTGTATCGTAAGATTTTACTGCTATTATTCCTATATCAAATTTTTCTTTGATTTCTTGAAGCTTGTTTAGATGTATAGCGTTAGGTTTACATAAATGTACTTCATCTTGATTAGTTACTTCTAATCCATTCTTTTGAATTTCAGCTACATGTTCATGCCAAGTATCAATAAGAGTTAGATCGTGACCTGCTTTTGAAAGCATGCCTCCAACAACTCCACCAATACCTCCAGCTCCAAATACTGCTATTCTTTTCTTGTCATGCATTTCTAAATCCTTAGTTAAATTAATAAAATTTATTTGATAATAATATAACTATCTAAGAAATGAAAACAGAAAAATTATAAAATTTGGCTTAAGAATAATTTCGTTCTATCTTCTTGAGGGTTTTCAAAGAAATGTTGAGGCGTTCCTGATTCAACAATAAGTCCTTCATCAAAAAATAAAAATCTATCTGCAACTTCTTTTGCAAATCCCATTTCGTGTGTAACACAAATCATTGTCATTCCGCTTTGAGCAAGTTCGGTCATAACATCTAACACTTCCTTAATCATTTCAGGATCAAGTGCTGATGTTGGTTCATCAAATAACATGATTTTTGGTTGCATTGCTAAAGCTCTAGCTATTGCAACTCTTTGTTGTTGACCTCCAGATAACTGTGAAGGATACTTCATTGCTTGCTCTGGAATTCCAACTCTTTCTAACAGACTCATGCCTAAGTCTTCTGCTTCAGATTTAGGAAGTTTCTTAACTTTCTGGGGAGCTAAGGTTATATTTACATAAACCTAGATAAGGAAAATTCTGATAAGTCAAATTTAATTTTTTCTTTATTTATCATTTTTGAACAAATTTCTCCTATAGCTGGAGTAAATTTAAAACCGTGCCCAGAACAAGGAGAACAAACTATTATATTTTCGTCTTCTGGAAAATAATCAATAATAAAATCTAAATCTGGAGTATCTGTATAAATGCAAACCTTGCTATTTAATAATTTACCATTGGCTGAGGGTATATATTCCTCAAGAAAATTTCTAATAATATCTAAGTCCTTTTTGTTATACTCACGGATTAAATTTTCTTCTTCTATGAATTCTCCATCATGGTGCATTGCTACCTTGAATCCTTTGCCTTCTATATTTGGCTGAGTATAAAATTCTTTTCCATTATCCAAATCCCAACCTGTATTAGGTAAATTTGAATAGTCAAATAACTCTTTATTATCTTTTGGAGCAAACCAAAATAAAACTTGTCTTTCTATTTTCAAAGGTAAATTTAGAGAAGGGAGCAAATTTTTTATCCATGCACCAGAACTGAATATTATTTTTTCAGTCAAATACTCATTTTTATCTGTAATAACTTTGTAACAGCTGGATTCTTTTTTCCATGAGATGACTTTTTCGTTATATTTATGCACTGCTCCATTATCAATTGATTTGTTTATAAGATATGAAATTGATCTTTCAGGAAATACAGCTCCACTTCTTTTTTCAAACAAACCTGTAAAGTTTTTTTTGGGATTTAATATTCTAAAGTTTTCTTTAATTTTGGTAGCTGAAAATTCTTCGAGAGGAATATTATATTTTTCAGCTGATAGCTTTGCATCATTCAAATAATTACCATTATCTCCAATATATAATCCACCATATTCTATAATCAATTCTTGATTGGATTCATTTTCTAATTCATGCCATAACTCATAGGCCCTTTGAACTATTGGAACATATGAAGTTCCTTCATGATATGCCTCTCTAATAACTCTTGTATGTCCATGAGAAGATCCAAAATTATGTGGGGGATGAAATCTGTCAATTCCTAAAACCTTAATTCCTTTTTTTGATAAGTAATATGACGCTGAACTTCCCATAGCACCAAGACCAATTACAATAACTTCATATTGATTATTTTTCATAATTTTAATCCAAAGTACTTATTGTATGAAATTTTATCCATTCTTCGTCAATATTTAGACCTAAGCCAGGGCCAGAAGGTATATCTAATTTGCCATTTTTATTTATGGTTATTTCATTTTCTACACCCCATTGATGAATATGCTCTGGTCTCCAAAATTCATAATAAGTATTATTATTCACAGAAGCTATTACATGTAGATTTGCTGCATTCATAAGTGAATTTCCTGCTAGACCTATTTCGCAGTTAATTCCAAAAGCATCAGCCATAGCAGATTGTTTTATAAGTCCTGTTATCCCAAGCTTTCTTGTTGTTCCTCTAATCATACCTACTAGATTTTTTGACAAAAAATTAGCAGCATCCTTGATGAGAAAAGTAGCAGAGTCACTCATATTAATTGGTGTTCTCAAACTATCATTTAGTCGCTTTATAGCTCTCAGATTTGAGGTGTTTACAGGATCTTCAAACCAATAATAATTATTTGAATCTAAAGCCTCACCTACTCTTAATGCTTCTACAAGAGAATATCCATGATTTCTATCAAGCATCAATGACATATTATCTCCAACTAAATCCCTCACACCATCAACAACTTTTATAGTATCTTCAACACTCAGATTACCTGGATGAATTTTATAGGCTGAAAATTTTTCATCAACAAGTTCTTTAGCTTCATTTATAAATCCTTCAGGAGTATTGTATCTAGGAGGATAAGTAGCATATATTTCTATTTCTTTTTTTTTCCCTCCTAAGAGTGAATATATTGGCTTACCAACTTCTTTTCCTGCAATGTCCCATAAAGCTACATCTACTGGAGCCCATGAGGAATGAATAGGCAATCCATGACCTGAAAGATTATCAACTTCTGACCAAAGCCATTCTCTCTGAGAAAAATCTAAGTTTAATAACTTAGGTTTTATAATTTCATTAATTATTCTTATCCGATCTTCAGAAGATGATGCTTGATCACCAATAAATGCATTTCCTTCAATTCCATTATCTGTGATCAACCTAAGTACACCTTGGGTTGTTTTACCTCCTATGTCAGATCTTTCATCCTTAACATTTAGTGGACCAGTGTCTCTTTCAATGATGTCTACTATGACTTTAGAAATTTTCATAAATGATCAATCTATATTTATTGTACCCACATAATCCAGGCCTCTGAATAATCCTTTATAATCCATCCCATAACCCACAACCCATCTTTTGTCGTCTAGTATGAAACAGTTAAAATCAGGTTCAATATCCATATGTCTTTTCCCTAATTTGTCTAATAGGACGGCGGAATATACTTCCTTGTTTGAGGTAATTTCTAATTTTTCTGATAATTTGTATAAAGTCTCTCCAGAATCCATTAGATCATCAACAATTACACTTGGGGAATCAATATCTATATTTTCTGCTAGAAAGTCGTACCCATAAATTGTTGTCCCCTGAGATTCAGTTGAATTACCATAAGTTTTTGCTATCAATGGAAACATATGATAACAACCTGATCTAAGTATCTCCAACTCTGCTATAAGATTAGATACAAACATTAGTCCACCAGTCATTATAGGAATAAGATTAACTGATTTATCCAACTTAAACTTCGAATCGATTTCACTTGCGACTCGTTTTACCTCTCTATCAATTGAATCTTTATCCCACAAAACTTTTATATCATTTATAGTTATTTCTTTCATATCATTTAAAGTCTTCAGGTAGTTTTCTACCCAGTGATTCGGGTTGATTTCCTCCAAGAATTGATAGTATAAAATTTGGTAAATTTTTCCTATCTGTTTTGTTAATATATTGTATAAATATTAATATAAATATCATTATTGGGAAGGGCAATAAAGGTAATATTTGAGATAGTGCTAAAGTTACTGATTGAGCTTTAATTGCTAAAACTTGTAAAAGACCAAAAGCATAAGCTCCTGTTGCAGCTCTATATGGATTCCATCCACCAAAAATTACAATAGCCAAAATAATCCAACCATAATTAGCAGTATGGCTTTCAGACCAACCATATTTTGTATATAAAGAAAATGTTGCTCCTGCCAAACCTAAAAGTGAACCACCAATTACAGTTCCCATAAGTCTCATTTTCTTAACATTTATTCCTCTTGATCTTGCAGCTTGTGGATTTTCTCCCGAAGCCCTAATGGAAAGTCCTAGATTAGTTTTATTTATGAAAAACCATGAGCTTGGAATTAGTATTATTGAAAAATAAGTGATCAGTGAATGATTGAATAAAACTTTTCCTAATATTGGAATCTCTGAAATTATTGGAATAGAAAATTTTGTAACTAGTGGGCCATTTATTCTTACATAATCTTGACCTAAATAATTACTTAAATGAATACATAAAATTGTTAGAACAAATCCTACTGCAATTTGATCCATTCTAAGTTTTATATCACATATTGAAATAAAGAAAGCAATTGAGGCTCCGCAGATAGTTCCAGCAATAAATCCTACTAAAGCAATATCCGTAATATATCCAAATACAAAACCTGTCAAAGCAGAGATCATTATTGTCCCTTCAGCGGATAAATTTATCACTCCACTTTTCTCAGAAATTGTCTCTCCTATAACAGCAATAATTAATGGAGTACTCAATGAAATTACTGTAATAATTGTATTCTCAAAGAACATTATGTTTTACTACCCCCAATGATATTTTTAATAATTTTTTCTTCGAATTTCAATCTGTCTAAAATCAACCAACTCAATACGAAAGTAGCTTGAATTATACCTATTAAGCTATGGTCAAGACCTAATTTGATTTGTAATTGACTCCCTCCCACAATCAAAGCAGAAAATAAAAAACTTACTATAAAAGTAAAATATATATTTCTTGAACAAATCAGAACTATCAGAATTGATAAAAAACCAAATCCTCCTGATATCGTAGGAACTAGTTTATGATAAGCGCCTGAAGATTGAGAAAATCCAGCTAAACCAGCAATAGAACCTGCGATAAAAAAAGAAAAAAGAATGTAATTTCCAGAGCTAAAATAAAATCGCTTAGTTGCAATTTCATTAGTTCCTGTAGCTTTCAATCTAAGCCCAAAAGAAGTGTATCTCAATACAAAATTACTCAATATATAAAAAATCAATACAACCAGTACCATGAAAATTGGAAATTCACTTTGCCCTATTGTAGGAATCCATGAAGATTTATCGAAAATATCTGTACCTCCGGTAGAAGCAATGCCTTCTCTTTTCCATGGTCCAATAATAAGATAAATAACAATACCTGAAGCTACAAAATCTAAACCTAATCCACTAAAAATTTCATGAACATTTCCCTTTACTTTCAGCAGACCACATATCAAACCCCAAGTTCCTCCAAAACCTATAGCAAAAATCATTTGTATATAAGGAGATATCATGCTCTCTCCTAAAAAAGATCTAGCGATTAATGTAGCCCCTACTGCCCCCATTATTATTTGTCCCTCAATTCCTATATTCCACATACCTGCTGAAAATGTGTATATCAAAGCAAGAGAAGCCAAAGAAATTGGAACCCAGACTAACAGAGTTCGGATTAATTTTGAATAGCTTCCTAATGAACCATAAAGAATAGAATCGAATATTTGTAAAGGAGAAGTTCCAAATAAAAATAATATAAAAAATATAATAGATAAAACAAAGCCTAGCCTAATTATATTTACAGTAAGTATGTCTAATCCATTATTCATTTATACCTGACACATAATTAATTATCATTTCTTTAGTTAGATTTTTTTTATGATCAACATTCATAATATATTTCCCAGAGACTGATATTATCACATCAGAATATTGCCAAATTTCATCAATATCTGTAGAAGAAAAAAATATTGCAATATCTTTATTCTTTCTCTTCAAAATCATTTCCCAAATAGTATTTGCTGAATTTAAATCAAGTCCTCTAGTAGGTTGTTCTAGCAGTAAAATAGATTGACTTTCAGGCATCAAAGAAAGCATTAATCTTTGTTGGTTCCCACCAGACAATTCATTTACTTCATTTCTTAGCTGAGCTTTTATATTAAATTCTGTAATTTTATTATTTGCATTTTGAGTAATATTTTTCCAGTTTAATATTTTAGATTTAGATGCTTCAGACAAACCATAATGCTCAAGAACACTTAATTCACTAAATAATCCTCTTTCAATCCGATCTGCTGGCATATAATAAAATAATTTTTCTGACATCTTTTTTTTCGATTCAAGCACTATTTGAGTGCTAGACAGTTCCTGCGTAAAAAAGTTTTTTACGAAAAGGTCATTAAAAGATCCTTGTAAACCTGCGATTCCTATGACTGATCCATATTGAAAATCCTTTTGAAAAAAACTATTTTGTTGCTTTTTCAAATCAGTCTTTTCAAAATTTATTTGAAATTTTTCATTACTTGATGTTTGAACTAACTCCAAAGTATCATTTTTTGTATTTTCGAACATTGCTTCAATTATTTGCTCTGTTTTGAAAGGCTTTCGAATAGATTTAACAACTTTACCTGCTTTTAAGATTGTTCCTGAATCACATATTTCAATAATTTCATCTAATTTGTGGGAAACAAAAATAATTATAATACCTTCATTAGAGAGAGTTCTTAGAGTCTGAAACATCATTTTTTTTTGCTCAAGGGAAAAGGCACTAGTAGGTTCATCTAGAATAATAATTTTTGCTCCGTTATAAAGTAATCTGATTAGCTCAACTTGTTGTCTTTCTCCTATAGAAAGCGAATTTGTTCTCTGAGAAAAATCAAAGTTGAGATTATATTTTTTAAAAAGCTTAGAGATTGAATTGGAAGTTTGACTTAAATTCCTAAATGGATTTTTATCTTTAATTCCAACTAAAAAACTCTCTAAAATAGATAAATTGCCAAAATCAAGAGGATCTTGATTTAGGAGGCCTACCCCACCTTTTATTGACTCTTTGGGAGAACCAAGAATTAATTTGCTATTATCAATAACTATTTCCCCACTATCAGGTGTTATCTGACCAGAAATAATTTTAACAAGAGTTGATTTTCCAGCTCCATTTTCTCCTAAAAGAGCATGAATTCCCTCATTGATAGAAATTTTTATTTCAGAATTAGCCTTTAATTCACCAAAGCTTTTGGATATATTTTTTATTTCTATCTTCATAAAAAAGTGGGCTTCTCAATTTGAGAAGCCCAAAAACTTTTATTCACTGTCTCCAGTCATACCTTCTAGGAGTTGTGATGTATACCATATTTGAAAATCTGAAGCCTCTTCTCCATCAGCTAAAAATTCAGATCCATCTTGAAAATTCAATGGACCAGTAAAGAGATTGATTTCCTCAGATGACAATTTGCTTATGAAAGAATCTAATTTGGAAACTTCATCTGCTGTTAAGCCATCTCCTGTGTTCCATCCAATAGTGGAACTGTCTTTGTCATTCATATCATCCCAGTTTGGACCACTCCATACAAATTCACTTTCAAATTCTCCATGACCAGCTTTCATAGCTGCATTAAGATACTCTGGTCCCCAATTAAAATAAGGAACACCAAGACAAACCTCTGGTGCAGTATCACATGAAGCCTCATAGTCATATCCTACAACGTAAACATCCTCTCCTTCTGCCGCTCTCTGTCCTGTTACTACTAAAGCCTCAGGAGTATCAATATGAGAGATAATTACGTCTGAACCACCATCAAAAAATTCATTAGCAACTTGAGTAGGGTCTGATGTCACACCAGGAATATGGAACCAAAAACCAATCCATACAACCTCAAATTCAAGTTCGGCTTCTCCTTCATAACAATGCTTGGCCCCAAGATAAGCGGCATTAGTTAATCTTCTAGTTTCATCATTTATCAATGGTCCCAAAAAGCTTATTTTTCCAGTCTTAGTCTTCAAAGCTGCAGCACACCCAGCAATCATTTTACCGTACTCCATTTTTCCCATTATGTTTCCCAAGTTACTAAGATCTCCTCTATAAGCTTTACCATCAGTCCAAGCACTATCCCCAGATGCCCAAATCATAGGTACATCAGGAAATTTTTCTGCTGCTGCTAAAATTCCATCTTTCATATCATCAGAAGTAGCAAAAATTAGTTGAGCACCTTCGTCTATCATATCTGATGCAACTTGATCTACAGTTAAGTTAGGGCTATCAGCTGGATTTATCATATCAGCTACAATCATTTCTGCTCCAGCGATTTCTTCGATGTATTCACCACCTTCGTAGTGAGCTTGAGACCACCCTTTGTCATCTCTTGGTCCAACAAGTATCATTCCAAATTTGAATGATCCATGATCTTCATCTTCATGGTCATGACCATCATGGTCTTCATCTTTGTGATCATCGTCGTGATCATCCGAATCCTTTGTTTCTTCAGTAGCATTATCAGTGGTTGCCACTTCAGCCACTTCTTCTTCCTCAGTACATGCAATTACCGAGAAAACTAGAATTGAGATTAAAAACAATTTTAAAAAAATTTTCATAGCTAATTCCTTATTTGAAATTTTATTTTGATATGAAAACAATAACATTTTCCAAAACAAAATATCACAAAAAAATCAATAAATTTGTTAAAAAAATATTAACTTTTTTTTTGACAGTAAAAACTTTTAAAAAAAACTTAAGCTTACGCTTATATATACTGTATGTAATCAATAATTAATTTGGAGTTTATATGGCTGGAAAAAAAGAAAAAGTTACTTTCGAAATTCAAAAAGATCTAATAAAAATGCTCGAAGTTGCAGCAGAAAAGCATAATCTGCCAAGCGTAGATAAAGCACTTAGATGTATTTTAGACTTTGTAGCTACTGATGGTGATTGGGAAGATATATTTAATACTAGAAGATGTATTAGATGTGGGAGTAAAACAGGTTGGAAAGCATAATACTTCAAAAATAGTATGAAAGTAACCAATTAATAATTTTTCACTCAAAGAATATAGAAAATAAATTTTAACTTTCATAATATTTTTTAATAACCTAATTGTAATTTCTAAAAAGGAAAAAATATGTCAAATAAAAAACCAAACTTCATCGTATTTTTAACAGATGACCAAGGATATGGAGATTTATCTTGTATGGGTGCAACTGATTTCAAGACTCCTTCTCTTGATAAATTAGCTTCTGAAGGAGTGAGATTTACTGATTGGTACACTAACTGTCCTGTATGTAGTCCTGCTCGTGCTGCACTTCTTACAGGAAGATATCCTGGCAATACAGGTATCAGAGGAATATTACCGGGACATAGAAAAGCAAAGGGATTACCAGAATCCACACCGACACTAGCCAAAATCCTAAAATCAGAAGGGTACAATACTGCAATGGTAGGAAAATGGCACTTAGGATTAGAAAAAAAATCTAGACCTAATAGTCATGGTTTTGATGACTGGTTTGGTTTTTTAGCTGGTAATGTAGATTACTATTCACATATTTATTATTACGGCGCAAATACTAAAGACAATATTCTTCCGCAAGTAAACCCAACTCATGACTTATGGGAAAACGAGGAAGAAGTGTGGATGGATGGAGATTATTTTACGGAAATGATAACTGATAAATGTATAGAATATCTAAGAAAAATGACATCTGAAGGTAAACCTTTCTTCTTGTATGTTCCTTTTAATGCTCCTCATTATCCTATGCATGCTCCGAAAAAATATATGGATAGATTCTCTCATCTTCCTTGGGACAGGCAGGTAATGGCTGCAATGCTTAGTGCAATGGATGATTCTGTAGGAAATATAATGGATGAATTAAAAAGATTAGGTGTAGATGAAAACACACTAACATTTTTTACATCTGATAATGGACCATCAAGAGAAACTAGAAACTGGCTTGATAGTACATTAGATCCTTATTATGGAGGAACAGCAGGAAAATTTAAAGGTCATAAAGGAAGTTTATTTGAAGGGGGAATTAGAGAGCCTGGAATAATGCACTGGCCGGGTAAAATTCAAACAGGAGTTGTGTCCAGTGAGCCATGTGCTTCTATGGATATTGCTCCAACTATTTTAGATGCCGCTGGAGTAAACTTGAGTGATCATTATTTAGATGGGAAAAGTCTAATTAAGTTAGCTAATGGAAAAGATTCAAATTCAGATAGAGTAATATTTTGGGAATACTTGGATCAAACTGCTGTTAGAAAAGGTAAGTGGAAGCTTGTACTAAAAGGTAAGCTAATTGAAGCATATGGTCCAGTACCTGAGGTTCATCTTTCAAATTTGGAAGAAGATATTAGTGAATCTATAAATCTAGCTGATAAAGAACCTGAAATTACAAAAGAACTTACAAAATTAGCTGAGGATTGGCGAAATAAAATTGAGGAAAAATGGATTTCTGAGTATGGAGCTCCAAGTGAAGAGCAAAGACTTAATACTCAAATGGGAATTAACTAATATGGGGAAGAAAGTAGTAATTATAGGTGGAGGGGTTATAGGTATGAGTACAGCTTTCCACTTAGCAAATAATGGAATAAAAGATATAACGATTATTGAAAAAGATTCAATTGGTAGTGGATCAAGTTCTCAAGCAGCAGGAATAGTTACTTGTCTTCAATGGAATGCAACTTCGGTTGTAGCTCGAATGAAAACTTTAGATTTATTTGAAAATTTTAGCAAAGTTTTAGATGGGTATACTTTCCAACAAGTTGGTTGCCTTAATTTATCCACAAAATCTGATTATAACGAAGGTTCTGATTTACGTAAATTACATGATAGATTAGGAGCTAAATATGAGACTTATATTGGAAAAGAGCTTACCGAAAAATTTTCAGATGTCAAAACAACTGATGATGAATATGGAGTATTAGATCCAAGAGGAGGTTATAGTGAGGCTCATACATATATACCAGCTTTAAGAAAAAAAATAGAAAATATGGGAGTAAAAATACAAGAATATGAACAAGTAATTAATTTTATTTTCAAAAGCAATAGAATAAGTGGAGTAATAACCTATTCTAAGACTGAGAACGCAGAAAAAAAATATTTAGCAGATGATGTTGTTTGCGCAGTAAATGCTTGGACTAATATACTCCTAGATTCAATTGATTTTAAGGTACCTATGAAAAATTTTATTCATGAGAGATTTGTCACTGAGCCCTTTGATAGAGAATTAAGTCTTCCAGCAATAAATGATAGAGTTTATCAAAGTTATGTAAGAGGAACAGAAGATAATAGAATTTTAGTAGGAACGTCTCAACATAACCCAGAAAATTTCTTAATAACTGATAGAGATTTTAATATAGAGGAACTCAAACCTCATCACGATGCTTTAGATTTTCTTAAGGAATCATTTCAGCATAGAGTTCCTATTATTAAGGATAAAAAATGGGATTATCACACAGTTGGACTGATAAGTGTAACTGCTGATGCTACCCCAGTTATTGGTCCTGTTCCTGATATAGAGGGATTTTATCTTTGTTCAAATTTTCATTCAGGTGGATTTGCTTACAATCCTGTTGCAGGTTTACTTGTTACAGAACATCTTCTATTTGGAAAAACAAGTATTGACTCAGATAGTTATTTGCCTAGCAGATTTAAGGATTTCAAAACAAAATTATACTTAGATAAAACTCACAAACTAGAAGATTTAGAGGTTAAGAGACACTAAATAATATATTATTTTTATATAAATTAGAGGATTATAAATGGAATTCTTGGATTCTATAAAACAAACTTATAAGAGATCTCTAGATTTTACTGGAAGAACAGGCAGATCAGAATTTTGGTGGTTTAAGTTATATTTTTGGGGTGGATTATTTATATTGAGCATAATTGATTATCTACTTTTTGGTTTTATAATTTGGGATCCATATTATGACTTTGGTTGGTTTGGAGCAATTTGGATAATTTCCAACTTGCTACCTTATTTTTCAATAAATAATAGAAGACTTATGGATACAGGAAAAGGTAATTGGAAAATAAAGCCATCTTGGCTTTTACCTATAACATTCATAATATTACAAATTTTACTTGTTCTATTTATTATTATTGGGTGGATAATTCTATGGGTTTGGTGGAGTGAAGAATCATATGAATCTGACCCAGAAAAAAGACCTATAGGAATACCTCAATAGAAAGGATTTGATTTATGGCACAAAAACTAAAAAACAAAATAGCTATTGTTACTGGAGGTAATAGTGGCATAGGAGAAGCAACTGCAAAACTTTTTGCCCAAGAAGGTGCAAAGGTAATCATCATGGCAAGAAGAGATGAAGAAGGTAAAAGAGTTGAAAATGAAATAAAGGATAACGGAGGAGTAGCAAATTTCATTAAGTGCGATGTAGGTGATGAAAAAACAGTTAATTCAGCAGTAGAAGCTGCTGCAGACTTGTACGGAAAAATCAATATTCTTTTCAATAATGCAGGTCATGGTGCTGCAGGAGATTTTCCTAATTCTAAAACAGAAGATTGGAATACTGTGATAAATAATAATTTGAATGGTACCTTTTTTGTATCAAGAGCAGTTTGGCCAATAATGGAAAAATCAGGAGGAGGAGCAATAGTGAATATGTCATCACTAGCAGCTCAAAGAGGTTTTTCACCAAAAATGAAAGAGGTTTTTGGAACCACTGCCCCATCCTATTACGTTGCTAAAGCAGGAATCGATGCCTTAACTAGATATATGGCTGGAGTTGGAGGGGATAAAAATATTAGAGTAAATTGTATTAGGCCTGGACAAATCATGACTCCAGGTGCAACTAGAGGAACCATTAACGACCCTGATGGAGGTCATCACGTTTTTGAATCAATGTTTGATTTAACTCAAATTATTCCAGGACCTGGATACCCAAATGATGTAGCTAACTTAGTTCTTTTTCTAGTTAGTGAAGATTCAAGATTTATAACATCAGAAATTATAAATATTGATGGTGGAGTAGCAGCAAAAATATAGTTATATTTATATGGATAAACCTATGAAAATAAAAGCTATTTTTTTTGATGTTTTTGGGACAGTTTTTGATTGGCATAAATCTATTCATGATGAAGCTAAAAAGTTCAGCATAGAAAATAAAATAACTTTTGACGAATTTTATTTTACTGACAGATGGAGAGAAGGATTTAGAAATCTACAGTCAAAAGTAGCTTCAGGAAACAGGAATTACTTATCAATGGATGATATCCATTTTGAAGTATTAATGGAACTTTTTGATGAACTAAAAATTGATAGCATTAGCCAAGATAAATTAGTTGAATTTAATAAATCTTGGCATAGATTAAGTCCTTGGTTAGATTCAATACCAGGTTTAATAGAACTTAAAAATAATTTTTTTGTTTCTGCACTTTCAAACGGAAATTTATCTATGCTGATAAGATTATCTAAAAACTCGAATATGCCTTGGGATTCAATTATATCTACAGAGTTTTTTGGAACTTATAAACCTGATCCAAAAGTATATTTGGGAGCTGCTAAATTATTAGAAATTAAACCTGGTGATTCTATGATGGTTGCTTCTCATGCATATGATCTTGATGGTGCTAAAAAGGCTGGTATGAAAACGTGTTATATCCATAGACCTAACGAATTTGGAAATGGTATAAGTGAAAATTATGGGGATCTTTCCAGATTTGATATAGTTGTTGAAAGTATAGAAGAAATAGAAAAAAAAATAAAAATTTATGAGAGAGGATAATTATGTCAGTTTATTCAATTAGTAGTATAGAAGTAAAAGATTGGGAAGCTTATAAAGAATATATGAAGCTTGTTCCAGATGTTATTCACAAATTTGGAGGAAAATATTTAGTAAGAGGTGGAGATATAAAATCAGATACAACTTCTTGGAAACCAAAAAGAGTTGTAATCCTAGAATTTCCTACTTTGGAAGATCTAAATAATTTCAGAGATTCAGAAGAATATAAACCTGTTGCTGCAATCAGATTAAAGGCTTCTACAAGTGAAGGATTTGTAGTTGAAGGAATTTAATGAAAACTTTTAAGTGGCATGGCATACCAGTAAATATACCAAGCACCTATAAAGAATGGGTTTTTTTTAGTGTAATAACAATTTTTTCTTTGATTTTTACGGTTTATTCATTAATTATTTCATTTTTTGATTAGGGAGAAAATAATGAAAATAACAAATATATATAGATACCCAATCAAATCATTCTCTAAAGAAGAAAAAAATGAGGTTGAAATAACTGATTTCAATAGGATAGTAGGAGATAGAATAGCAGCATTCAAAATAGGAGAAAATACTAAAAACTATGAATGGCTACCCAAAAAAAATTATTTGTCTTTAATGCATGTCCCTCATATATCTAAAATTAAAATAAAATACATTGATTCTATAAATAAGTTATCTATAAAAATACCAGATAGAAAAGAATTTTTAGTCAACTCATCAAATAAACTTAAAATGGAATCTGAAATTTCAGATTATTTATCCAAAAATAAATTTGAAAAAGATTTTAATTTTATCTCCACAAATGACGATGAAATTTCATTTCACGATACAAAAGATGGCGGAATAAGTCTTCATTCAACAGGAAGTGAAAAAGAACTAGAAATGAATTTAAATGATATAGAACGAGTTCGATTTAGAAGTAATTTAATAATAGATTCATGCAAACCTTTTGAAGAATTAAAGTGGGTTGGAAAAACTATTATGATATCTAGCCTAAAGTTTAAAGTAGCAAAAACTATTACTAGATGTGCAGCTGTCAACTGTAACCCTTCAAAAGGGATTTATGACAAAAATATACTCAAGTTATTACCTGAATTAAACGGAATTGAAGAACCTTCTTTTGGAATAAAACTCAAATTGATTTCTAAAGGAGGAATAATTAAAAAAGGAGATCCAGTTAGAATAATTAATCCCTAATAATTTTATATAAAATTTCTCCAACTAGAATGGACATCATAATACCCCAACCTCCTCCACCTGACGCCAAGTATATTTCTTTATCAGCTACTTTTTCTATAAATGGAAGATCATTTTCATTTGAAGGACGTAAACAAGCTGTTTGACTATGAAAATTATAATCTTTAATATTTGATACTATTTGAGAACTTTTTTCAAAAAGATAATTTTTTGCATAATCTGTTTTAGATTTATCAAAATCTTTATCTTCAACTGTTGCAGCAATCCAAATAAGTCCATCTTTTTTCTTAACTATTGAACAAGGGCCATGAAGATGAAAATCAGTGAAGGTATTTTCTGGGTCAGATAGTTTTAATATTTGGCCTTTAGATGGGAATATTTTTTGTTTAATATTTATTCCTTTTATAGCATTTGTCCAAGGTCCCGCAGCTATAATTATTCTCTTAGTAATATATTTTTCTTTATCTGAAATCACCTCTAAATTATTTCCCAAAGTATTTATCTCAGTAATTTCATTTTTTATAAAATCCCCACCTGATTTTATAAAATTATCAAATAGATTATTTTGATATTTTTTTGAATCTATAAAAATTGTTCCATCAAATTTTGCAAATTTATTTTTACTAAGACTTATTTCATCGGTTTTATTTTCATAAAGATCAATTGAAAAATATTTCTCTTTAGGATCTATTAAATCAATGACCTTTTTTATGTTTTTATATTCCGAGTCATTTTCGTAAAAATGAAGTGTAGGTTTGACTTCAAAATCTATATTATTCTTAAATTTATTATCTAATTCTATAAATTTTTTATAGGCTCCAAGACTAATCTTAGCAACATCTAATGGTTTAGTTTCATTCCCATGACCGGCTCCACCAAGTATAGGATCTATTCTTCCCAAAGCATTTGATGATGCTTCATCAAAGTTAGAACTCTTATCTATAAGACAAACCTCCTGCCCTTTATCTAGCAAATAGTTTGACGCAGAAAGGCCGAAAACACCCGCCCCGATAACTAAATTTTCTACCTTTTGAACGTTAATTTTTATGTCCTCCAAATGCTCTTCGCATTGCAGATAAAATTTTACCTGAAAAAGAATTATCTAATCTAGAATTAAATCTTTCTGATATAGAAGCATAGATACTAGGAATAGGAACAGATAAATCAATTGATTCTTTAATTGTCCATCTTCCTTCACCTGAATCACTTACTTTTGAACTATATTCTGATAATTCTTTATCGGCTTTTAATTCTTCAGATATCAGATCTACAAGCCATGACTGAATAACTGAACCTGATTTCCAATTTGATGATATTTCTGACAAATTCAAATCAAATTCTTTCTTACTTTTTAATATAGAAAATCCTTCGGCTATAGACTGCATCATTCCATATTCAATTCCATTATGAATCATTTTTACAAAATGACCTGATCCAGATTCTCCTACGTAAAGACCTCCTTTGGATTCTTGAGTTGAGAGAGTCTCAAATAAACTTAATAAACTTTCATAAATTTTTTTATTACCTCCTATAGTTAGGCAAAAACCATTTTCTAAACCCCATACTCCCCCACTGGTTCCACAATCTATAAATTCTATACCTTTATTTTTACAAATTGCTGAATTATCTATAGAGTCTTTATAGTAAGAATTTCCACCATCTATTATTACATCTCCTGGTGCAAGTTTTTTTGATAAGTCTATAATTGTTTTATTTGTAGGTTCTCCGCTAGGAACCATAACCCATAGAACTCTTTTTTCAGTAAATTTTTTAAGAAGAGCATCAATGTCATTAACAGTTTCAAAAGAAAATGAAGAATCATCATATAATTTAGAATTTTGATCATATCCAAAAACTTTAAATCTTTCTTGACTCAATTTTTCTGCAATTTGGCCTCCCATTTTTCCTAAACCAACTACACCTATTTCCATATTAATCTCCTTTTAGTAAAAAATTTCTGCATCATGTATAGGATTGTACCCAATCTCTTTTTTTGGAGTTTCAATATCAAAAATACTATATTTATTTTTTGATATTACATAGTAATGAGCTCCTGATCGAAGCTTTCCATCAACAAAGGTTTTATAGCAGTTATCAACAAATTTTGCAGAATCTTCTTGATGACACCAAACAGTAAAATACGCAACTTCATCAATCATTTTATTATCGATATTAATGCCTCCCCATCGAGCAGCTATTGCATTCATATTTGTCACAGCAAACCTTTGGCACCATGACTCTACATAAGCTTTCTCCAAACCATAATCTCCAGTAGGACAGGGTTCAATATTAGCATTCAATAGCTCGGGCCAAGTTTCTAGTTTATTAAATTCTCTTGAAGCTATTGTTTTGTATGGCTCTTTCAAGAATGGGAAATAAGCGCCACCTGTTGCATGCACTGAACTTGATCCAATAATAAGTGCATTAGGATTAAATTTCTCAACTGTTTTGAAAACGAGATCTGTCATTTTATTCATCTCATTTAGTGGATCTTTCCTTGCTAAATAAATAATTAAGTCTTTATTCAAAAGTACTTCGGATAATTTTTCTTCTTCATTAGAAATATCTAAATTTATAAAAACTTCATTAGAATTTACAACATCTGACTTATCTATAGATTGTTCATTATCTACTATTGTAAATCTATAGTTAGGATTGATTTTGGGTAAAAATTTTCTTAATCCCGAACCAATAGTTCCTTTTCCTCCCAATAAGACTACTTCAATTGTTGAATTATTTTTCATTTTCATAATGATTAACTATAGATCATTATTCTCAGAAAAATATCTAAGAAATCAAATTGTTATTCTTTTTCTGTTGAGCCTTCTATTGAAATATTTGGTAACCAATTTAACCAACCAGGTAAATACCAAGCTTTTGTACCTAAAATTTTCATCACACTAGGAACTAATATAGACCTAACAATAGTAGCATCTATCAAAACTGCTGCTCCAAGACCAAACCCCATAGATTGGAAAAAAGTTATTTCACCTAACGCAAAACCTCCAAAAACAGCTACCATTATCAATGCAGCTCCAGTAATAATACTTGCTGTTTTTCTTAATCCAAAAGCAACTGAATTATCTGTTGAACGTGTTTGATCATAATTCTCTTTAATTCTACTGAGCATAAAAACGTGATAGTCCATAGATAAACCAAATAGAATACTAAACATAAATAGAGGTAGCCAAAATTCAAGCTGGTCTACTTGTTGAAATCCTATAATATCGATCAAAAAACCTTTCTGAAACACAAGAACCAAAAGCCCATATGAGGCTCCTACTGATAGTAGGTTCATAATAATTGATGCTATAGATATTGTTATAGATCTAAAGGCTAGTAATAGTAAAAAGAGACTAAGAAACAATACAATTCCAAGGACAAGTGGGAAATAATCATCTGTCATAGTTACAGCATCTACAACTTGGGCAGAAGTTCCTCCCACATAGACTTTATATTGATTTTCTGGAATCCCTTCAAAGGAAGAAGGTATCATTTCATTTCTGAGTCTTCTTATTGCATTTAGAGCAGGTTGATTTTGAGGATCCCCAGGAATGAGTGAAGTTATTTCAGCAAAATTTATACTATCTTGGATTATTGTTTCTGGTGATAGAAAAAATTCATCTTCAGTTAAATTTACTTCAAGATTATCTATAGCTTTAAGTATTTCTTCAGATTCAACATTTGCTTCTATAACAATATTTGCAGGAGCATTTGAACCATAGCCATATTTTTCGTTTAGAAGCTCAAATCCAACTTTTACAGGTTCTTCATCAGGAAGAGCAGAAATTCCTGCTGTTCCTTTCTCCAAATCAAAATAAAAATAAGAAAGTATCAATAAGAATAAAGCCGCTATAGACATACTAATTACAGACCTTTTCATTACTTGAATTGTTATAGCATTCCAAAAACCTCCTTCATCAATATTAGATTTAGAGTTAGGAGTCAAGAATTTGATTGAGATACCTTTTCTTCTGAGGAATGAGGTCAAAATTATAATTAGCATGATTATGCCAGAAACTATTAATAATTTTGGACCAAGATCTTGGGTTATTGCAATAAACAAAAAACCAAAAATAAATAGGATTATTGTAGCCAGTTTTGGAACTTCAAAGCTGTTTACCTTATCACCAAGTAATCCTACTATTGCAGGTAAAAGTGTAACTCCAGCAAAAACTGCAACAAAAACTACAACTATAGCTCCTGTACCTAATGCATGAAATGTTTTTTCTGGAATAACAAACATACCAACAAGAGCAAAAACAACAGTTAATCCACTAAACATAACAGCTTTACCCGCAGTCGAACCAGAATTAATAATTGCTTGTAATTTTTCTACTCCTGTAAGTCTTTCTTCTCTATATCTAGATAATATGAATAAGCAGTAATCTATTCCTACAGCTAATCCCATCATTGACATAATATTAGGAACAAATTCGTTAAGACTTACAAACTGACCTATAATCGAAATTAAGCCAACAGCTATAGTGATTGAAACAATAGCAATTATAACTGGTATAAATGCTGAAGTAACCGAACCAAATACAAGTGCAAGTATAATAATAGCTACTGAAATACCTATTGTTTCTCCAGTTACCAAATCTTTTTCAGCTAATTCTAAAAAAGTATATTCTATTGACTCTTGCCCTATGAAATAGAAATTAAAATCTTCATTTGAATGATCCTCTAACAAATGAACAAGTGGTGCCACCAATTCACCCCTAACAAAGGGAGCTTGCATCATAACTGTAGTTCCATCTGGCGAGGGATTTATCTGATAATCTGAAGCAGAGCCTACATTTTGATCAATTCCTGATTTATCAATTTCATCTTGAACTAATATAAAAAATTCTCCTATTGCTTTTGAATATTCATCAGAAGGGAATTTGTAAGTTTCAGAGTTTATAACAAGCAAATTATCAGAAGACTGTTCTTGTTGTTTTTCATCTGATTTGTCAGGCTTTGATTTTTCTAGTTTATCTATCTTTTCTTTCTTTAATTTATCAGCTAAAAGCGATTCCGTATCAACAGTAGCTCCGTCCCCTCCTGAAAGTGCTTCTGAGAGATAGTTTTGAGAAACAAACCCTGATAAACCTAATAAAATTACCCAAGCTAAGATTATTATGTATGGTTTTCTAGCACAGAAAGAAGTAAGAGATTTTAAATTCATTATTACCTTAGGATTATTTAGTTTAGATATTATAATATATTTAGCAAATCTATTTGTGTTTCAAAATTGTAAAATTGTCATATATTCTATTCAAAAAAAAATTTTTGAGTATAAAATAAGATGATCAGAAATATTTTGGAAATTTTATGAAAATAACTTCAATTAGATGCGAAATTTTAGATAATGATTATCCCTTTATATTTGTTCATACTGATCAAGATATTATTGGCTTTGGAGAATGTTTTAGACGTCAACCAAAAGTTACAAAGTCGATTGTTGAAAATATTTTAGAGCCAGCTTTATTAGGTAAAGATCCCCTAAATACTGAACAAAGATTTAAGGATATGAAAAAAGCTGGAAATGCATTAGAAATAGGTGGAGCTATTTGGATAGCAATAGCAGGAATAGACATTGCATTATGGGATATAAAAGGCAAGTCTTTAAATAAACCAATATATGAACTGCTTGGTGGAAAAACAAAAGAAAAAATGCCCGTTTATGCAAGCTCAATGAAAAGAGATCTTACTCCAAAAGAAGAAGCTAAAAGAGCGGTTTATTATGCAGAAAAAGGATTTAAGGGATATAAACTGCATAGTGCCGTTCCAGGAAAGATTGATGATGACGCAGATCAAACAATTGAAACTGTTACAGAAGTAAGAAAAGCTGTTGGGGATGCTTTTGATATTTTAGTTGATGTTAATGGAGCTTATTCTGTCCATCATGCTATTGAGATCGGTAAGCAATTAGAACAGTTAGGAGTTTTTCATTTTGAAGAACCAAGACCTCATTATGATCTAGATGGATTGGCAAAGGTTTCTGAATCTTTAGATATTCCAGTAGCATCTGGAGAAAATATATATACAGAGTATGAGTATAAAGATCTTATTTTGAAGGGAAAAGTTGATATTGTTCAACCAGATATTGTAAAAACTCCTGGATTTACAACTTTCATAAAAGTTTCTAAATTAGCTGATATTTTTGGAATTCCCCTAACCTGTCATAATACTCAACCAATAATTAGTACTATAGCCCATGCACATTTTGTTTGCTCTAGTGAAAATTTCCCCTATGCCCAGGAGTATAATATTGAAGAAATTTCCATTAGAGATAAATATCCTATATTAGAAAATCCTCTAGTAATATCTGATGGATTTCTTGAAATTCCAGAAGGCCCTGGCTTAGGTGTAAATTTTGATATGAAAATGATAAAAAAACTATCTAGATAGCTTTTGTTTGAGTTCAATTAAAGAATGCTTAAATACTTCTAAAGTTTTTTCTAAATCATTTTCTGTGTGAGCTGTGGAAAGATGCACTCTTCCATTAGATGATAACCTTATTCCTTTTTTAAATGCTATTTCACAAAAAGACTTATATTTATTTTCATCACAGTTTGTAAAATGATCTCTCCAATCCCTTATATGTTCCTTTTCAGTAAACGAGATCGAAAAAACTGAACCTAATCCTTGTGCATGAATATCAATATCTAGATCTTTAGAAAGGGCATTAATACCATGAATTAATTTTTGACCTTTTTGTTCCAAATTATAAAAAAAATTTTTATCTCCTATCATATGATCAAGAGATGCATTTGCAGCTGCAATTGAAGCAACATTAGAATTAAAGCTTCCACCATGATATACAGTACCATCAGCTATAAAATTCATTATTTCTCTCTTACCAGCAAGCATAGCTATGGGAAAGCCTCCAGCAAAAGATTTCGCAAAAGTTGATAAGTCTGGAGTTACATCAAAATATTCTTTTGCACTTCCTTTCAAAATTCTAAATCCTGTTATAACTTCATCAAATGCAATGAGAGATCCATTATCATGGCAAAGTTTTTTGACAGATTGTATATATCCGTCATCTGGAATTATGCAGTTAGTATTTGCAAGTATTGGCTCCATTAATACACCTGCAATTTGGTTACCGTATTTCTCAAAAATTTGCTTAAGGTGATCGATATCATTCCATCTAGCAATTATTACACTATTTTTAGTATTCTGATCCATACCTTTTGACTCTGGGATAGCTTCAGGAGAAGAACTATCTCCTGCTAATTCCAAATCAGGATGTACAGAATAGTTTATAGAATCCATCCAACCGTGATAATGTCCTTCAAATTTTACGAATAATTGCCGATTGGTATACCCTCTCATTAATCTTATTAGAAGTTGGTCAATTTCTGTACCGCTTGATGCAAATCTAACAGTCCAATCTTTCACATTGAGAATTTCTAATGATTTTTCAGCAACTTCAATTTCTTTGTCAAATTGTGCAGCATAAATCATACCATTCTTAATTTCTTTAGAAACGTTTTCATTTAGAAAATCAGGTGCGTGACCAAAAATATTTGGGCCCATTCCTTGAATGTAATCTATATATTCGTTACCATCAACATCCCAAATCTTCGATCCTTTAGCATTGCTTATAAATAGAGGAACTTCTGAATGCTCTAGAACTCTTATTTGAGATGAAATCCCACCAGCTATATATTTTTTTGCCTTTGAATAAAGTTTTTTTGAATTATTTATCTCATTCATTTTTATTCCTGACTTATGAAGTAAATTTAAGATAAAGATACTAAATTTTAAAAATTTATGATATGAAAATTCGCTTATAATATTTTCTAAATAATTATTTATTTCAAGGATTAAACATGGGTACAAATTATCAGCAAGAAAGATCTGAAGGTGTAAGAGTTTCAGATGCATGGCATTACAGGGGATTAAAAACAGTAATTTTAGAAAATAAAAAAATCAGGGTCTTAATTATTTCCGATAAAGGTGCAGATATATCTAGTTTTGTTTATAAACCAACTGACACTGAGTTTATGTTCAAGACTCCATGGGGAATTAGAAATCCTAGCAACACAGTACCTTCAACAGGAGACCCAGCTTCCGTTTGGCTTGATTATTATGAGGGAGGTTGGCAAACAGTTGTTCCTCATGGTGGATATCCAAGTGAATACTTTGGAGCTGATTTTGGAATACATGGGGATGTAAATAATATTCCTTGGGATACAAAAATCATTAAGGATTCTCCAGAAATTTGCTCCATCGAGTTTAAGGGTAGAAGTGTAAGAAGTCCTTTTGAAATAACACGAACAATTTCCCTTAAGGCTGAAGATTCATTTCTTGAAATAAACCAAAATGTTACAAATTATGCTGAGGAAGATTTAGATATCGTATGGCTGGAACATATAGCTATAGGAGGTTCTTTCTTATCTGAAAAATGTACCCTCAGTCTTCCTAATTGCACAGTACTTTCTCATCCTGAAGATGTTGATAAATCTTCAAAATTAAAACCTAATTTTTCTGGAGAATGGCCATTGGTTGATCTAAAAGATGGATCAAAATCAGATTTTAGAAAGATACCTGGAAAATCAGATAGATCTTTGGACATGGCTTACTTCACTGAATTGGAAGAGGGATGGTACGTTGTAAAAAATAATGAGCTAGGAATATCCTGGGGAGTTGAGTTTCCCAATGATTTATTTAAGTATGTTTGGTACTGGAGGAATTTTGGTGGAGGATATGGATATCCATGGTATGGAAGATGCTATAACGCTGGATTAGAACCATGTACAGGATGGCATAACGGAGGAATTGAACAAGCTGAAAAAAATGGCTCAGCTTATTTTGTAAAGGCTGGAGAAACAGTTTCAGCTTATATAAAAGCCGGGGTGGTCTTAGATTACGATGAAGAAAAAAGAAAAAATCCTTTCTAATTTATTCTCCTTGTAAATCTGCATCCCATCCGCCTTTAGCCATAATCCCTCCATCCACATTAATATATTCTCCCGAAATGAAAGATGCTCCCTCACTGGCTAAAAAAGAAGCTACTCTCCCAATTTCTTTTGGATCCCCTACTCTGCCTATAGGAATATCTTTACCAAATAATTCCATACTTTCTTCAATATCACCTGTAATTGATGTTCTTACCATAGGAGTATTAAATGTTCCTGGATTTATAGCATTGATCCTAATATTACTCTTGATGTAATCTAGAGACATTTGTCTTGTTAGAGAAAGTACTGCGCCCTTACTTGCAGCATAAGGAGGTACTAATTTTTGAGATTGCAATCCTTGGACACTTGAAACGTTTATAATGACTCCTTTTCCTAATTTTTTCATATGAGGAATAGAATATTTACTCATCAAGAAATAACTTTTTAAGTTTACATTTATTACAGCATCCCACATATCTTCAGTAGTGTCTTCGACATTTTTATAGGATGCAGGAGGTTGAATACCAACATTGTTTACAAGAATATCTAATCTTCCAAGAATATTTGTACATTCTTCAACAACTCTTATAGATGATTCTGATTTACTAAAATCAGCTTCAATAAAAATTGCTTTTCTTCCTTGAGCCTCTAAATCCAAAACTGCTTGATTACCATGCTCTTTGGAAATATCAGCAATACAAATAGTAGCTCCATCTTCGGCCAGAACATCAGTGATTCCTCTTCCAATTCCTTGGGCTCCTCCAGTTACAATTGCAACTTTTTCTTTATGATCAAGCATGTTAATCCTTTCTAAGTTTCTTCACCAAAAGTATACACGATTTAAATTTATGGTGATATTATAAATTTCATATTGGAGTAAAGGTATATTGTGGAATATCATATAGAAAAATTGGCATCCCCTAATGCTGTAGTTGGAGAAGGTCCCGTTTGGAGTTCTGAAGAAAAAAAAATATATTGGACAGATATATATGGAGGAAAACTATTCAGATTTGATCCCCTACATAAAACTAATGAAATCATACATGATGGTGTCCAAGTTGGAGGCTTTAGATTTAATGAATCAGGAGGATTAATTCTTGGATCATGGGAAGGTATTATTCTATGGAACTCTGATGATGATTTTAAAGTTATTAAGGAAGGTATAGTAGAAGGCACAAATATTAAAATTAGAGTTAATGATGCAATATCTGGACCTGATGGAAGTTTTTATTGTGGGACTGACGCAACAAAGTGGCAAAATGATTTAGTTTTTAGAATTAATCCAGATCACTCAATAGATGTAATTGATGAAGGAGTAAAGTTATGTAATGGAATGGGTTTCTCACCTGATGAAACAATTTTTTATAGTACAGATTCCCTAAGAAAAACAATTTATAAATGGGATTATAATTCAAAAAATAAATCTATTTCTAATAAAAAAATTTTTGTAAAACTAGACGATGAAAACTTAGGGATAGTAGATGGAATGACGGTTGATTCTGAAGGATTTATCTGGTCTGCGATATGGTTTAGTTCAAAAGTTATGAGATTCGATCCTGATGGCAAACTTGAAAGAGAGATTCATTTTCCAGCTACCCAGACATCTTGTCCTATGTTTGGAGGTGAAAACCTAAATGAACTATATGTAACAACAGCTAGTTCAGGTACTGGAGAAAACCCAAATGGAAGCGAACCAAAAAACTATGATCATAAAGCATATAGAGGAGGAGATTTATTCAGGGTAAAACTTGATATTCAAGGAAAACCAGAATATAAAACAAACTTCTAGTATTTATCTGAGACTTATGAAAAATAAAAAATTATTAGTACTAATAAATGAACTAAAAAAAGATAAAGAAAAAATCAAAAAATATATTGAATATCATGATAATCCTTTTCCTGAAATAGTTAATGATTTAGAAAAAAAACCTATTGGAAGAATGAGAATTTACCACAATCAAAGTAAACTCGTAATGCTTCTTGAAGTAGAAAAAGATTTTGATCTATCAAATGGGATTCATATAGATCCGATAAAGGGTAAGGTTGAGGAATGGCAAAATATTATGGGTGAATTATTTGAGGAGCTTAAGTCAGGGCAACCAAGATCCTGGGAATTAGCTGAAAAAATATTTGATACTAAAAATTATTATTAACAGGATAGTGAAAAATGAATAAAAATTTTATTAAATATAGGGGTAATCCAAATCTAGATTTAGAAAATATTGTTTCAAAATCTAATTCTTTCTATGAAAATATAAAGCAAAGAAAAACCATAAGAGAATTTTCAAAAAAAACTTTCCCGATTTCAGTAATTGAAAATTGTATAAAAGCTGCAGGCACAGCTCCAAGTGGAGCAAATATGCAACCTTGGCATTTTTCTATATCAAAAAGGAATGAATTAAGAAAATTACTTAGAAAAGAAGCTGAAATAGAAGAAAACAATTTTTATAAAGAAAAAGCTCCCAAAGATTGGTTGGACGCTCTTGAACCTCTTGGAACAGATGCAAATAAACCTTTCTTAGAAGACGCTCCATATATTATTGGAATATTTGCAAAAAATTATGGAATCATGAAAAATGGGAAAAAGGTCAAACATTATTATGCTAATGAATCAGTAGGTATTGCAACAGGAATTCTTGTAACAGCATTACACTTGGCAGGATTGTCAACATTAACTCATACCCCCTCTCCAATGGGATTTATGAATAAAATATTTAGTCGTCCACAAAATGAGAGGCCCTATTTATTGTTAGTAGTTGGAATAGCAAAGAACATTACCTTAATTCCTGACATAGAAAAACTACCATTAGAAAAAATTTCATCAAAAATATAAAAATTTAAGGAGAATAAAATGGGCTTACTCGATGGCAAAAAAGTATTAATTACTGGCGCAAGAAAAGGAATAGGAAGAGGAATAGCCATTACTTTAGCAAAAGAAGGAGCAGATATTGGATTAAACGATATCGTGGATGATGAAGTTTCAGCCAAGTGCGTTGAGATTGTTTCTAAGAATGGAGTAAACGCAACTTTTCATAAAGGCGATGTAAGTAAACTTGATGAAATCAGCTCAGTATTTGATTCATTTCTTGAGTCTCATAAAAAAATAGATGTTCTAATAAATAATGCAATTTTTCCTGACCAACAAAGACCTTTCTTTGAAACAGATGAAGAATATTGGGATAGAATGATGAATTTATCATTAAAAGGATATTTCTTTTGTTCTCAAAGAGCGGCAAAAGAAATGATAAGCAGTGGTAATGGAGGAAGAATAATTTGTCTTTCAAGTGTTCATTCTTATGTTGCAATGCCAAATTGGACAGCATATGGAACAGCAAAAATGGCGCTGAGAAGAATGGTAAAAGGTATTGCCGCAGATTTAGCTGGAAAAAACATTACAGCAAATTGTATAGCACCAGGAGCTATTTCAAACAGACTTCCTGATATTAACGATGATTCAATTGATGGTCCACCCCATGATCCAAAAGACTTTAAGAGATTTATACCGGCTGGAGTAGGTGGTTTACCAAGTGATATAGCCAATGCTGTGCTATACCTTTCTTCACATCTTGGACAATATGTAAATGGTGAAACTTTATTAGTTGATGGAGGAATGATAGCATCACAAAAAATACATGATTAGAAAATTTATAAGCAGGAGAATATGAAAATAACAGATCTAAAAGTATATCTAACCAGACCTAAAAGTAGTAGTAGATCTTGGTTGTTTGTTGAAATTGATACAGATGAAGGAATAACTGGAACAGGAGAATCTACTAACTCCGGTGGAGGTGGAGCATTAGTTTTGGCTCATACTTATAACATGATGAAAAATGATCTTGAAGGACAAGATTTTTCTGAAGGTTTAATAGGAGAAAATCCTTCTAATATTGATTATATATGGCATAAAATATATCGAAGATTTGGAACACTTGGATCAAGAGGTTTTGCTACTACTTTAGCGAGTGGAATAGATATGGCTCTTTGGGATATTAAGGGAAAAGCCCTTAATAAGCCGGTTTGGGATCTACTAGGAGGAAAAGTTAGAGAAAAGGTACCAGTTTACTCACACGTTGGATTTTTAGATAAAATTGAAACAGCAGTTTCTGATGCAGTAAGACAGGTAAATCTAGGATATAAAGCCCTCAAGCTAGATCCATTTATGCCTGAAATGAAAAAAAGCCATAGAAGATATATTGATGGTAAAATTTCTGAACAAGGAGCTTCTTACGCAGATGACCTTATGAGTGAAATCAGAAAAGCTATTGGCCCTTCAATAGAACTGATGATAGATGCACATGGAAATTTTGATGTTTCAACAGCAACTGAGCTCTGTAACAGGATGAAAAAACATAATCTAATTTGGTTTGAAGAACCCCTTCAACCAGAAAGTATTGATGCTCATAGACAATTAAGAAACAATACAGATATCAACTTGTGTATAGGAGAAAGAAAATATACTAGATGGGATTTTGCTCCATACTTACAAGAAGGATTAGTAAATTACATAATGCCAGATATTTGTTGGACAGGAGGTATATCAGAAATGAAAAGAATTGCTACCCTTGCTGAAACCTTCTATATTCCAATAAGTCCTCATGATGCATCAGGAGCTTTCAATGTAATTAGTGGGGCTCATGTGTTAATGAATGTACCCAACATTTACAGGTTAGAAATGACTGATCATTCGTTGGAAAACTATAATAACGTTATAACTGAGCCCTTAGATATTCGAGATGGATTCTTGCATCTTAACAATAAACCAGGTTTAGGATATGAGTTAAATCATGATTTTATAAAATCTAATCCTGATCCAGAATGGGAAAAAATATGGAAAAATTAATTTTATTTTATAAGCTAAAGAAAAATATAAATAAATCATGATCAAAATACCAATAGCAATTATAGGAGCAGGTGGAATGGGTGGGAGACACCTAAGAGCATTGGGTGCATTATATGAGAGTGGTATGGCAAATGTAGAGTTGGTCGCTGTTTGCGATAAAAGAAAAGAAAATGCAAATTTTCTTGCAGATAATGCAAATGAATTACTTGGCTTACGTCCAAAAGTTTTTACTTCTTTAGAAGAAATGAAATCAAAAATGCCTGAAATTGAAGCAGTTGATATAACAACTGATTCAGGATCTCACCACCTAATTGCTCAAGAAGCTTTCGAACTAGGATATAACGTCTTATGTGAAAAACCACTGTCCTTGACTATAAAAGGTTGTAATAAAGTGATTGAAGCCTGGGAAAAAAGCGGAAAGGTTCTAAGCGTAGCTGAACAAGAGAGAAGAGATCCTATTTGTAGATTAAATAAAGCTATAATAGATGCTGGAATTATTGGAGATCCTTATAGTTTCATTCAAGGTTCAGCTAGAGGAAGCAATGATATTATAATTTGGCCATGGAGGCACTATAAAAATGTTGGTGGAATTTTTGTCGATGCAGGAGTACATGCTGTTGATCAAATGATGTACTATTTAGGTGATATAGAAGAAGTCTTTGCAGTATCAAAAATTTGGGAACCAGTCAGATATAGAGGAGATAAAATAGGAGTTTCTAATTTCTATGATCATTGGGCTGATGAAGTTCCTGAAAGTATAAAAGCTTCATCAGAAGATATGGTTATCTCTACACTTAAATATAAAAATGGAGCTATTGGTCAATGGACTTCATTTTGGGCAGCTCATGGTGAACCTTTAGAATATTCTATGATTTATGGAAGTAAAGGTTCTATGAAACCTGCAAAACAAAGAAGAGGTGATCCTCTATCACTTAATATAGATGGAATTGGAGAGATCACAGGACAAGAAGTTATAGATCTAGTTCCAGATTTTCATCTAGATGAACTTACTTCACGCTTATTTGGTTCAGAAAGAATTGCTTCCTATAAAACTCCGTTTGAAGATGCAGATAGATTTCTTGTGGCTTTAGAATATTATGAATTAGGTCAATGCATCACAGATGGTACAATGCCTGAAGTAAATGCTTATGTTGGTAGAAAAGATTTAGCCGTTTGTAATGCTGCTTTAGAATCATCTGTATTGGGTAGGCCAGTAAAAATAGATGAAATCGAAAACGAATCAACCTCCGTTTATGAATCAAGCATAAACGAATATTGGAATATATAGATATAGAAGGAGAAATTTTATGAAAATAGAAAAAATTGAAACCTTTTTTGTATCAAGGTTTTTGGTAGTCAAGGTTACAACTGAAGATGGATTAGAAGGCATTGGTGAATCTTGTTATTGGTCATATCCGAAAGCTGCTGAAGCAACTATCCATTCTTTCTCTGATGCCTTACTAGGAATGGATTCTGATGATGTAGAACATATTTGGAATTATTTGTGGAGATATAACTCTGCTTTTAGAGGGAATAGCATTGGAGGAGCAATAAGTGCAATTGATATGGCATTATGGGATATCAAAGGCAAAAGGCTTCAAACACCAGTCTGGAACCTCTTGGGTGGAAAAGTAAGACAAAAAATAAGAGCTATTGCACTTGGAGTAGGTGGTGATACCCCAGAAGAATGTGCCTCAGGAGCTAAAAAAGCTTTAGAGCAGGGATTTACAGCGTTAAAATTTACACCGATGCCTAATAATTGGGCTGAATTAACATACACTAGATTAATTGGACTTGCTTTAGAGATGGTTGAGGCTGTTAGAGAAACAGTTGGTTGGAATTTTGATATTGGTGTAGAAATTCACAGAAATATGCAACCTCATGAGGCTATTGCATTTTGTGAAGAAGTTGCAAAGTTTAGACCTTACTTTATTGAAGATCCAATAGTTCCAGACTCAGTTGTTGCTATGGCTGACGTCTCTTCAAAAATAAAATTACCTCTTGCTGTTGGAGAAAGAAACATGGGTATATGGGAATTTAGGGAATACGCCCAACTAGCAAAGCCTGCTTTTTTCAAACCTGATATTGCAGTAGCTGGAGGAATTACAGGAGTGAAAAAAATTGCAACTATTGCTGAAGCAAATCATATAAAAATTTGTCCACACAACTTTCAGGGACCCATAGCAACTGCTGCATGTATAGCTCTAGGGACCTCATCTCCATCCTGGGATCTTCAGGAATCATTACAAGAAGACATATCTCCAAGAAGAGATATGACTGATGAAATAATAAAAATTAAAGATGGTTGGTATATCCCATCAGAAAAACCAGGTCTTGGAGTTATTTTCAACGAAGATTCTCCTTCCATGCACCCATTTGATCCTGCAAATATACCGCCTCCTATTTCAAGCGATGGTAGTGTGGGACTAAGATAGATATAAACTAATTAAATAAGATTTATAAAAATGAAAATTGATGAATTAAAAATATACCATGTAGCTCTTCCATTGATCGATCCATGGATAACCTCATATGGAGCTGATTATGAAATACATTCAATTTTGATCAAAGTAACAAGTGAGAATAACTTTGCATGGTCAGAAACCTGTGCATTAGAATTACCTACCTACTCATATGAAAGCGCTAATTCTATTTTTTACAACTTATCTGAAATATTTGGGAAAAAAGTTATAGGAAAAGAATTTGAATCTTCAAAAGAAATTAATGATGAGCTATCAATTTATAAAGGTAACCCTTTTGCTAAAGCTGGATTAGATATAGCTTGGTGGAACTTAGAGAGTAAAATAACTAAAACTCCACTGCATAAATTATTGGGAGGAACAAGAAAAGAGGTTATTGCAGGTGCTGATTTTGGAGTAGAAAAAGATATTGATACACTTTTAGAAAAAATACAAATAGCTGTAAATAACAAAACTCCAAGAATTAAGCTGAAAATAAAAAAAGGCTGGGATTCAGAAGTTTTAGATGCCGTAAACAGTTCTTTTCCAAACTCTATCTTTCATGTAGATTGCAATGGAGGTTATTCAATTGATGACATCGACTTCTTCAAATCAATTGATAAATATAATTTAGCGTTCATTGAACAACCTTTGTCATCAGATGACTTAATTGATCATTCAAAGTTGTCTTCTGAAATCAATACACCTATATGTTTAGATGAATCTATTAATAGTGTTGAAAGAGCTAGACAAGCTATTGAAATAAATGCATGTAAATTTATAAACATCAAACCAGGAAGAGTTGGAGGATTAACTAACTCCATAAAAATTAATAAATTAGCTGAAGATTCAGGAATCCCAGTTTGGGTGGGAGGGATGTTAGAAAGTGCTCTAGGAGCTAGTGTTTGCATAGCTTTAGCGACTCTTGATAATTTTACATATCCGGGAGATTTATTCCCATCAGAAAGATTCTACGAAAATGATTTGTGTAAGCCAGAAAATAAATTTAAATCTCCTTATATTTTTGAGCCTTTAGATAAACTTCCTGCTCCAGATAATAACTTACTTGAAGAATTTACAGTCAAGTCGAAAAAAGTTAGCTGAATTTATTTAGCCACAACAATCACAATTATTTTGACAAGAACTTTCTGATGAAGGCGGCACATCTAATGCAGGGTTTCTGTCAAAAAAACCAGATGGCTTAATTGTAAAACCAATATAAGCAACCGGCATAACAGGCCAATCTTCAAGCCTTGGTATATGATTATGGCCAAGAGTATACCAAACTACTAAATCTTTATCCTTAACATCTCTTTTTGACTGTATCCATTTTGGTAATCCATCTCCTCCAGAATGCTGTTGAGGATAATCACCTGAAGCATATAGTTCTTTTTCATTAAATTGAGTTACCCAAAGATGTTTATTCATGAACCCTGCCCTTTTATTTACCACAGAGTCAGAGTGACTAAATGGCAATACATTTTCACCTGGAGAAATTTTATAACTGACAGGCTCTCCCATATAATTTTTCTTTTTGGAATTAACAACTGTCCAATACCTAGCAGCGAAAGGATCAATAGTTCTTGCGCCGTCTTGTTCATTTTCAATCAAAGTTTTCTTAGAAGAAAATGCATTGCCATGGGGGTTTTCATCTCCTATAGGGTCGAGAACTGTATCAACTTCATATACTGAATTTTCCTTTCCATCAACCATCATGTCTAAACGAACATTAAAAAAATGTTGATGATTATGAGCAACTACTTGTGGAGCCACCAATGTCCCATGATTAGGTTTTATTCCTGGAGGAACTGCTGCAGAATTAACAATCCCAGTAAGCTTAATTTCGTACTCTATTCCACCATCTTGATAAAAATACCAAAAGAAACCGTATTCATAATTTCCTACTGTTACTATGCTTGAAATTACTAATCTTCTAGATCTTCTAGTTTCTACTTCCCCACTTCTGGTATCAGTATGTTTCCATAAAATACCATAATCTTCTTCATGCATACAAATTGCATTTTTTATAACTTTTGCATCGCCTCTAATATCAAATAATGATGCATCAAAATAGTATATTTCACCTAAACAGTCACAGCCTAATTCTAATGAATTTGCACACTTACCAATTCCAACTTCACCAGCATCAAAAACTTGTTTTTTGTAGTGATCATTTGTGGGATCTCCATAAGGAACTATCATTTCAGAAAGAGAGGCCCTGTATAAGATGGGTCTTATTTTTCCATTATCTTCATAAGAAACATTATGAATAACAAGTCCTTCTCTGTTTGTAAAACCCACTCTTAAATGCCATTTTTGCCATTTTACTTCATTACGATCAACAGTAAAGCTGGGTCCTTCTGGTTGAGTTATTTCTATTGGCTTGAGATCTTTTCTAAATTCTTTTTGATATTTTTGTGAATAATTTCCATCATTTGGCGGAATAGGTACTTTTCCAAAATCTTGTATTTCGACTACCTCATTTTTATTTAAATCAAGAATTATAGATAGTCCTTCAATTGGTCTTGCATATGCATTATCACCAGGCTCTTTCCTTATCCAACATCGACCAATAGCAAGTCTTTTACCTTCTTCTTCTTTTTTCCCAAAGTTAGCTATAGGCCAAGGGTCTATTTGTAATAAATCAGGATCATCTATTCCTCTTTTCTTTAGCGCATCAACTACTAAAGGATCATGCTTCATTTTTGATTCCCACTCATTGAAATCCATTTCCAAATCACCAAATATAAATGCTGGCTGAACACCAGGTTTATAATCACATCTAAGTATTTTTTCATTAGTGATATCTATATCTAATTCATAGAGTTTTTCTTCTTTATAATTCAGAGCAACTACAAATGCTTTTCGCCTTATCTCATCTCCTAAATTGAAACTTAATACTTGATTTTTTGGAGGTTCTATAAGTGTTATAGTTTCAAAAAGAAGAAATTTTCCTAAATTAGATTTATTTTTCACAATAGAGGTTACTAGATTTATTTCTTCTGAAGTAAGGGGATCTAAAGGATGAGAAATGTCATTAAATTTTATTTCTTTTATATTTTTTTGTGATTCAACCAAATCGTACCTCTCGTTACTTTATTCGACTTTTTTACATTATATTCTTTTAGTTTTTTTTTGAAACAATTACAATGTTTATAACGATAATAAAATCAAAATATTTATATTTAACCATCCATA
>TARA_B100000674_G_scaffold413192_1_pt1 | contig 86313 bp, 81 predicted proteins | sample TARA_B100000674 | Tara Oceans TARA_B100000674 (sample SAMEA2622759) | marine metagenome | biome: marine biome (ENVO:00000447); feature: surface water layer (ENVO:00002042); material: "saline water (ENVO:00002010), including plankton (ENVO:xxxxxxxx)" | depth 5 m | reverse complement strand
AGGGACAGTGATAGTGCTAGTGGGCGGAGGATCAGTTATGGACTGTGGAAAATACATAGCGATGGCTGCTCCCTCCAAAATTAATGATGTATCCCTCGCCTTTTCCCCCGAGCTTGACGACGCCGACAAAATCGACTTCAGCACGTTGGCACCTACATCACGCGTCACCGAACCATGTGTGCCCACGATTGCGGTCCCAACAACCTCTGGCACCGCTTCTGAAACCAACGGAGGAGGCTTGATCACCCGCACTGAGGATCACCGAAAACTGACGTTCGCCCATCCAGACGTGCAGCCGCGAGCCATAGTCCTAGACCCCATACTCACAGTCGGTTTGCCACCTACGGCGACTGCTGCATGCGGAATGGATGTTCTTACTCACGCAATCGAGGCTTACACCTCCACATCTAATAATCCTTATTCCGATGGCCTGGCGCTGCAAGCAATCCGCATCACTGGAAAATGGCTTCCAACAGCAGTTACCGACGGGAGCAACATCGAAGCGAGAGCAGCAATGCAAGTTGCCTCTCATCTAGCTGGTCGCGCTTTCTCTTCGGGTCCCCTTCTCGGTCTTGTCCATGCGATGGGCCATCCGGTCTCGGGAACTTTTGGTATCGCACACGGCCAAACATTGGCCACGATGTTGCCACACGTAATGCGCTTTAATCTTGAGGTGGTCAGCGAACGTTACGGCGAAGTTGGCCTAGCGCTTGGTGTCTCACCACAACCTTTAGAGGCGATCAGTGCCGTCGAAGCGTTATCGGAGAAGGTGGGAACTGATAAAACCCTGACTGATCTTGGCGCGACGAAAAACGATCTTGAACATTTGACTACTGATGCGCTTCGCGACCTCATAATTCTCAATACACCGCGTTACCCGAATCGAGACGACGTTCGCAGGCTGTACGAATTAGCTCTATAGCGGGGAAACACTACGCAAAGCGGCAAAGGAAAGTGAACTCTCAGGTGGTATCCGTAGGAATCGCTAGCGGGGGCTAGTAGTGCGGTCGATCCAATGGGTTCCGATTCCTGACGTGAAGCCCCCATCGACGATTATGTGCTGCCCGTTCAACCAATCGTGTTCTCCGATTGCCAACCAAGTGAGAATCTGAGCTATGTCGTCTGGTTGGGCATGACGGCCCATCTGGTTACCAATCCAGTCCATCTGTGACTCTCCAACCTGTTGGGTGAAGTCAGGAAAGATTGGTGTCTCCACGGGACCAGGCCCTACATCGTTAACCTGGATGCCACGCCCTAATCCGCGGCCAGCTAACTGCATCGTGTAGACGACAACAGCTTCTTTTGAAAACGTGTAGGGGTCTGTGCCACAAGTAGAGCCATTGGTTTCCCACCAGTCAGCGCCCGAAACAAAATCGGGAGTATCGAGAAGCTCAGCATGTTTATCGAACCGCTTCTTCCATTGATTACCTGCGATCGAAGCAACATTCACCACCGTGCCTCCGTCCGCTATTCGGGCCCAAAGACTCTCCGTTAGATGGCGAAGACCAAGTGTATTGACGGCCAACACCATCTCTGATGGAACAGTGCCCGGTACACCTGCGATGTTGAGAAGCGACGCGTATGTGTCATCGAAGCCAGATACCACCTCGTCAATGGAGTCCGGGTTGGACAAGTCGCAGTGGTAATGGGCGGTAACGCCCGGCGGCGCATCTTTGATATCTAGGGAAATGACTTCCCGACCTGCGTCGAGCAAACGCTTGGTGGTTGCACTACCAATGCCCGTTGAGGTGCCCGTTACGATTACTGGTCCTTCAGCTGTCATGAGTAAGACAATAATAATGAGAATCATTCTTGACAAATGCAATGACCAACCAGATCACTCAACACTTGCATCCCATTTATTGGAGAATGGAGAGCTTTTTTACCTGCTCAGGACCCCGGCAGCGCCGGTACATAGATCGGTGAGCGGAAGAAAAGTAGCGAATCCGCTGTCATCCAAGATCGAGATCACAAGACAGGTCCCATTCGGGCAGAGGGTCTTGGAACTTTAACCATTTCTCGGGGCCCTTCTCGAACTCTCTGCCCGTAAGGACACATGCATCCAAGCGGCTTCGAATAGCGGCCTCATCCATGTCGATACCTATAAACACAATTTCGGTCTGACGATCACCTAGCAGCGGATCCCAACGTGCTTCTAACTCCGCCCGTTCCTCATCGGTTTCTAGCTCCCACTCATCTTCTGGTGTTGCCGCGTACCACGAAGCTAGAGGTTCGAGCCCCACCGAAAGGCCCGCATGACTCCACATAGCTTGTATGTCGGGCCGAGACGCTAGCCAGAAGAACCCTTTACTACGCAACACACCAGGCCAAGCCTCGTTGAGTTCCCGGGCAAGCCGCTTAGGGTGGAATGGCCAGCGGTGGCGATACACAAAGGATGTGATTCCGTATTCTTCAGTTTCCGGCTGCACTTCTTCGTTAAGAATCTGTGCCCAGCCAGGTGCCGTCTCGCCTTCAACTTCATCGAAAAGCCCAGTGTCGAGAACGGCCTCTAATGGAACATCACCGTTCTCCGCTAACACCAGCTGGGCATCCGGATTCAGGCGGCGGACCATTGCCACAACCTTTTGTAAGTGCTGTTCACTCACAAGATCGGGTTTAGAGATCACGATCACGTTGGCAAATTCAACTTGATCCACGACAAGATCAACCACTGAACGATCATCCTCATCATCTCTTTCGAGGCCCAGATCTGTCAGCTCCTCCAGATGGTCGAACCTTTCTAGGAACGTTGCTGCGTCAACCACGCTCGCCATGGTGTCAAGTCGCGCCAACGAAGAAAGGCTCTGGCCATCAATGTCCTCAAATAAGAAAGTTGCTGCTACCGGCATGGGTTCGCTGATACCGGTTGACTCGATCAGTAAATAGTCGAATCGCCCCTCTGCCGCTAGACGGGCTACTTCAATCAATAGGTCTTCGCGCAAAGTACAGCAAATACAGCCGTTCGACATTTCGACAAGCCGCTCTTCGGTTCGATCAAGGCTCGCTGTAGTCGTTAGCAGTGACGCGTCGATATTGACCTCGCTCATATCGTTCACGATCACTGCCACTCTCCGTCCTTCACGGTTAGCGAGCACATGATTCAACAGGGTCGTTTTTCCTGCTCCCAAAAACCCCGAAAGAACAGTAACCGGAAGACGCTCATTCATAATCGCATGCTAGCAGTAATAGGAATCATTCCTATTTTGTGAACCAGAACTGCCCCGCCCGGAATGCAGTTATTCCTGCGTCAGGTGAGGGTTACAACATCCGCCACTTTAGTATTTAGCACTAAATATATTGGAGGACAGATTAATGAAGTTCAAAGTATGGCTAGCGTGCGCAGCGTTTGCCTTAGTGGCCGCCAGCTGCGGAAGCGACGAACCTGATGCGGCGCCCGTTGAGGAGAGTGCAGCAGAGGAAGAAGTCGTTGCCGGAGATATTGTCGAGGTCGCAATCGGCGCGGATCAGTTCCCGACTTTGATCGCAGCAGTGCAAGCCGCTGGGCTGGTCGAGACACTTCAAGGTGAAGGACCATTCACTGTCTTTGCCCCCACCGAAGAGGCCTTTGCGTCTGCTCTCGAGGCACTTGACCTAACTGCAGAACAGCTTCTCGCTGACACCGCCACGTTGACATCGGTGCTGACTTACCACGTAATACCCGGAAAGGTCATGAGCTCGGACTTAATCGGAGCCGACAATATGGCCGTCGCCACGGTCAACGGCGCTGAAGTGAGCGTCAGCGAGTCAATGGGCACAGTCACCATCAACTCAGCAACTGTCGTCGCAGCCGACATAGAAGCATCAAACGGAGTCATCCACGTCATCGACCAAGTACTCCTACCTGGCTAAAAATTAAGTGACGAAATAAGGCTTGCCGATTTTCGGCATGTTCCAGTTGGCCGCCCTTCGGGGCGGCCATTTGGTTTCACACAAGCCATCAGCCTTAGGTCAACTATTGAAAAGTCTCAGCGTGAGCGCGTGCCACTGTCATCGACATTCCCTGATGGGGTGTTGTTGTTCAAATGACGCATGCGGTGCTGAGTTGGCGCATGAGCCTGCGTTGGGTCGGGTCCCACGAGTCACGTCGATGCATAGTTCCAAGAGTGTCGAACATAACTAGGTCACCGACCTGCCAATCATGGCCGTATACCCGGTCGGGGCGAGTGGCATGTAAATGCAGCTGCTTAAGCAGCGCGCTGCTTTCTTCCCGCTCCATTCCCACTATTCGACGGGTTATACCCCGCGATACATAGAGGATCGCTTCGCCGGTATCGGGATGATGCACTATCACCGGATGTTCGGCCTCGGGGATGTCGGGACGGTCAATACCGGCCGCCTCATCGCGTTCGACCTTTGCAGCGAAATCTTTGTCAGGTTCGGCCATGTAGTCCGCAATGCTGTGGGTTGCGCGCAAACCGCTAAGGCGAGCCCGCAAAGCAGGGTCGAGGGTTGCGTAGGCAGCGTACATATCGGTGAAGTATGTCCGAGGCGGCTCCGGCGGAAGTTCTACCGCGTTGAGGAAGCTAGTCTTCCCCGGTGTCGCCGCATAGGAATAGTCGGCGTGCCACTCAAGGTCGGTAGCACCCTCTACTCCCAAACGGTCACCGTCCTCGTCTCGGATATTTGTAACTGGGAGAATTTCCGGTAGCGCTCCCGCGTTTCGAAACCATTCGGAACCTCTAATTGGGTCACCAAATGCCTCCACGAATCTCACCAAATCCTGGTCAGTGGGTTGCGACTGGCCGCGAAACACCAATAGTCGGTGACGGTGCAACGCGTCAGTAATGTCTCGTTTGCTCGTATTTGTAAGCGGTTCGGCTGGTTCCCAACCAGAAACCAGGGCCCCAAACGGAGCATCGACTAGCGGAACGATATTGAGATCCATATTGACTAATCTTTTAACTCGGTAGCTCTTTCAACTTCAAGAGTTGATCATGATGATGAGCATCACCGAGCCACCAAGCATCGTCAATGCGTTAAGTATCAAATAAACAGGAAATGGCGCTCTAGCGAACTGCTTGCCGAACGTTGTTGACGCAAGACCTTCATCCATGTCAGATCGCATCGCAGCGATATCCATAATCGCTCCGTGGGAACCAAACCACAGAAACAATCCCACCAAGGCGACGACTATCGATAGCGCTAGTTGAGCATTGTCAGACAACGAGCCCCACGAAACGGCTAACGCTGTTCCAACGATCATTGCCACAAGACACTTCAAACACACCCACAACATCTCTGCCCGGTGTTCGATCCAACTACGAAGCTCGCTTTGCTCCATGACATCTCCAATGTTCTGGTTGATGAGATCGACTATAGAAGGTCAGAGCCTGCCAGAAATCCATCTTGAACGATGCATCGCTCACATTCCCCCATCTGCTAGCGGTAACCCGGTGAAGACGGCTCGCAGCGACTAATTGTCGGGATAGGTAGGCCTCCGTGTTCTAGCTAGATGAGAGGGCGACGTTAATCATTTCCGCTGCAGCGACACCCGACCGAAATGCTCCCTCGACTTTCGGACCAGCAAAAGCTTCGCCGGCTAGAGCAATCGTTGGGTTAGCGCCCCACACAATTGTCGGTTCAGCTCGAACTTCCTCGGGTCCTGCGTATCGCCAGCGTTGAATCTGAAAATCAGTAACTGCGACACCGTTCAAATGGTCTTTGATTAAAGCAGTCGTCGCAGCTAGGACTTCCTCATCAGAATCTTCCCATAAAGAGTCGCTCAACTCGTTCGACAGGTGAACCGTGAACGCGGGCTCGTCACTGATTCCCTTTCTCTGGTTGTCACTAATAAACGCTAAATCCCGGTGTTCCAAGAATTGGACACCGCCATGCTCGGGAAACCGCTCTGGAGATTGGTCCAAGCGGAGGAGGATTGCGATAGTGGGCTTGTAGCTGATTGCCGATAACTCAATCTGAGTTTTTGGGTTTGGCAACATCTGACTGAAGGAGAGAATCGCTAAGGATTGAGGCACAGGAGGTGTCAGAACGTAAGCATTCGCAGGCATGTCGCGTAGGTCGGTCACTGTCGTTGCGGTGCGTACGTTGATGTTCCCTTCAGCGACCATCCATTTCACCAGAGAAGTCATTCCAGATGATCCACACCATCGCGCGTAGCCGTCTGGGTTATCGGAGAAACCGTTGGTCCATTTCTTTACAGCTCCGTCTCGGTTTGCATTTTCGATCAATTTTGTGAACTCGGAGCCTCGTGAAGTGAAGAACTGTGCGCCGTGATCAAATCTCGCCCCTGCGAAGCGTCGCGTCGCCATACGACCCCCAACTCCGCGCCCTTTTTCAATGACTTCCACCACATGCCCATAAGAGTGAAGCGTTCTAGCTGCTGCAATTCCAGAAATCCCAGCACCAATGACAATCACATCAGGACGATCTTTACTCATGTATGACGAAGTTACTGGTGTCAATACGGTGTTACACGTTGGGCGTGAACAGGCAACCAAAGTCGCCCTTCTCCTGCTTGAGGTAGCGGGTGCTGAAACCGAACCTAAAAGCCCAAACTCGCCAGCGCACGAAATAAAGGCAGTACTCAGTCAGGAAACGTAGGCGATTCCACAACCTGTCATTAGCCTTTGTTGAGGACCGCCTCGTTCGCCAGGACCCCCTTTAGTTCTGCACGAGGCGGTCTTTTAAATTTTGCTTCCCGTAGGCACCCTTAGGCCGTTCCTCGTATGTAGTAAATTTGACGGTGTCTACTATTGAGGGGAAGGTAGAGAGATGCCAAAAGTCGTTCTTCATGGGAAGTACAGCGCAGAAGCTTGGGCGGGAGTTGCCGCGGATGGCGCTAGCAGCAGAGAGGCAGCAGTCGGCGCGATGTTTGAAGGGCTTGGAGCCAAGCTCGAAGCTTTGTACATGATGCCCGGCTCCAATTGGGACTTCATGATGATTGTTGACGGCGCGAGCGCTGAAATTATGGCTGCGATTAAGAAAGCCGTCGGGCCCACCGGCTCAGTTACTGAGTCAAATGCAACAGTAATCATGACGCCTGAAGAATTCGACGCCGTTGGCGGCGGCGGCTATTCGGCTCCCGGCCAATAGACCATTCCTTCAAGTAATAGGTCGGCTTTCAGAACGACTCGCCGCGCCTACCGCGGCATGGTCCAACAAGGTGTGCGGCCCTGGCCCAATACTACGACTCGCGAATAAGGTCCCTTACTCTGCTTGGCGTGAGAGGGCCTGAGCGGATTACTGGAGCATCTGACCCCAAAGCATCTTCAACCGCATTTGCAAGAGCAGCTGGGGGGCCTACGGCACCGCCCTCGCCCAGGCCTTTAACTCCCAGTTGATTGGTAGGACTAGGGCAAATCACTTCATCAAGCCGGATATCGGGAACCATTGACGATACAGGCATTAGATAATCGGCAAACGAAGATGTAACTGGTTGACCCAGCTCATCAAATTGCATGTGTTCGGTGAGCGCACCTCCAATACCTTGACCAATACCGCCTACAATCTGAGCGTCCGCAATAGTTGGGTTCACAATTTTTCCCGCCTCGTGCACCACGACGTAGTCAAGAATCTCGACCCGACCAGTATCTGGACAGACGCTAACCACGGCTGCATGAACACCGCTCGCAGTCGCATAATTGGGAGGCTGGAAATAGGACGTCTCACTCAGTCCATCGCTACCTGAGCCACCGACCAATTTAGGAATAGAACGAATGAGTTCGGCAAGCGACAATTTAACCTTCGGAGTGCCTTTAACACTTATCTCACCGGTGTTCATCTCGAGATCACTTGGGCTAGCTTCAAGTAATTCAGATGCATGTTCAAAGACACGCTTCTGAAGAAGCACGCCTGCTTGGTGGATGGCATTTCCTGCGGTGACAGTTGCCCTGCTTGCTATGGTCCCAACGCCATACGGTATAGAGGAGGTATCTCCGGCCACCACATCAATTTGGTCGAAATTCACTCCTAGAGCATCAGCCAAAATTTGCGCGAAAACCGTTTTGTGGCCCTGCCCTTGCGACGGAGCTCCGGTAGACAACCGAACTCGGCCAGATGGCATCACCTGAACACTGGCTCCCTCGAATGGACCAAGGCCGGTCATTTCCAAATACATCGCAAAGCCGATTCCTATCAGAGAACCACTCTGGCGAGCCTCTTCTTGACGGACCCGGAAATCCGATAACTGCACCATCTCCACGGCTCGATCCAACATCTCCGGGTAGTCCCCCGAATCAAACTCTTGCGGTATACCCCGACGGTCAAGCAAGCCAGTTCTGTACGGCATCTGTTCGGGTTGGATCAGATTCCTTCGACGAAGTTCGGCGGGCTCAAGATCTAACCTGCGTGCAAGTCTGTCAATCGCACGCTCCATCGCAAACGTCGCTTCGGGCCTGCCGGCACCACGGTAAGGCGAGGTAAAGGTTGTGTTAGTGAGCACGCCAGTCGCTTCTAAGTCGATGTTGGGTATCTGATAAGGCCCTACCAAATGACACATAGCGTTGTAAGGCACGACTAAGCCGACCATGTTGCGGCAACCGAGGTTAACTATGATGCGGTCTTTGACTGCGACGATCCGTCCGTCTTCGTTAGCAGCCAGCGTAATACGATGAATTTGCTCTCTGGCGTGAGCATCTGCAGTCAAATTTTCATGCCTGTCTGCGACCCACCGGACGGGTTGACCTAAATCGAAAGCTGCGAACGGAATCAGAAGCTCTTCGACTACCAATATTCCCTTTTGGCCGAAACCTCCGCCAACGTCCACGGCTTGCACACGCACCTCATCCACCGGGAGGCCCAATGATTCGGCGACGTGATCCCTCACTCGATGAGGTGTCTGTGTTGTAGACCAAATCATCAGGGCATCAGAAAAGGGGTCTTGGCGTGCGGCCATTGCGCGCGTTTCAATTGGGGCGCAAACGTACCGTTGCGTACAAAACGTTTCTTCCACTACTGCGAAAGCAGCAGCAGCAGCAGCGTCCGCGTCACCGGTTCCGTGCTTGACATGCACTCCTATATTGTCTTCTTCAGATAGGAGCGCCAAGGGAGAGTCCGGCTCAAGGGCCTCTTCAGGGTCAAGAATTGCGGGCAGTACCTCAAAATCTAGATCTATTAGCTCAATTGCGTCCTCTGCTAGATAGCGAGATTCCGCCACAACCATGGCGATCGGTTGTCCCACGTAATTCACTTCGTCGACCGCAAGGATCGGGGCAGGCTGAATCTTTACAACCGGGTCGAGGTCGGCAATGCCAGGTGGAACGCGAAGTTCTTCAGAATTTACCAACGGCTTAATACGTTGGACTACGTCCGCACCACCGTAGATCTTGAGGACCCCCGGCAATTCAAGAGCTGCGGTAAAGTCCAATGCTGTAATTTTTGCATGTGCATGCGGACTACGAACAAAAGCGATCTCAGCCACCCCGGGGAGATCGAGATCGTCAACGAAACGGCCCTCTCCTCTAAGTAATCTTTCATCCTCGACGCGCGGAACGCTTTGACCTATCCAGTTCAATTCAGCCTCGTCACTCATCTGATTCCACCGCGTCGAGATCCATAGCTTGCCTCGCAGCTCGCCGAATATTTACGTATCCGGTGCAACGGCAGATATTTCCACATAGATGGTCATCTAGTTCGGCATCATTCTTTGGCCCCCCCTGCTCAGCCAAACCAGAGAGTGACATTAGGAAGCCAGGGGTACAAAATCCGCACTGCATTCCATGTTGCTCATGAAATGCCTTTTGGATTGAAGAGAGCTTTTCGTCAGAAACCGCCAGTCCCTCAACTGTGCGAATAGTGCGGCCATTCGCTTGCACGGCGAGCATCAAGCACGAACGTATTGCTTTCCCATCTAACAAAATCGTGCATGCGCCGCATGTCCCCTGCTCACATCCAACATGAGTTCCAGTCAGACCAATACGATGCCGCAGAAAGTCTGTTAGCAGCAACCTTGACTCGACTCTCGCCGTAACGACTTCATCGTTGACGTGCAATTGAATCTCGTGGTGCGCAGATGATTCTGAATACGGGGGTGATAGTGGGGTGTTCAAAGTCCTACCCAACCGATTTTTCATAGACATCGCTCCAATGCCTCAGCAATGCTTTCTTTGAGTAGCTCGACCGCCAACTCTTTGCGAAATAAGTGAGAAGAGTGAATGTCTTCTGCCGGCTTAATCTCCATTTCCAGCTCACTGACAGCTATATCAATGGCGCGTTCGGCGGGCCTTCCCAAAATTGAGGCTTCGGTCGCATCTAAGCGCAGCGCGGAACCCGCGACTCCGAAGACCACAATCTTTACATCGCTAACATTTTCTCCTAACAACGCAATTTGAGCGGCGACCCCTACAGTCGCAAAATCCCCGGGCCGTGTGGCAAATTCTTTAAATGACCAACCCGCTCCCTCCTGTTGCGGTGGAAACACGACCTGTTTGAGTAACTCATCTTCTGCGAGTGCCGTCATGAAAGGTCCTATAAATAAGTCCTCAACGGGCACGGTTCTTGTCCCATTTACGGAGTGGATCTCAGCGACGGCGTCCAATGCCATGGCGATTGCCGGGAGCTCTGCTGCAGGGTCGTTGTGGGCCAAGCTTCCACAAATAGTTCCTCGATTTCGTATTTGCGGATGGCCAATTTCCCCGATTCCTGCTGCGAGCATTGGCCAACCTGCCAGAACATCCGGATGATTCTGGACGTCCGCCTGCGTGACAGAAGCACCGATTACTAGGCGCCCTTCTTCATCTATCCGTATATGGTTCAACTCCTCTAGGTGTCCAATATCGATTAGCAAATCCGTACGACCCAGCCTCATGTTAAGAAGCGGCATCAATGATTGCCCACCAGCGATTAGCTTGGCCTCGACCTCGCCTGCGAGCAGCGTTAACGCGTGGTCCACTGACTGAGCGGCTACGTAGTCAAAAGGTGCGGGTTTCACAGATGAGATACTATGCACAGGTTGAGCATCAAGGAGAGATGAAGTGAACTCACTCGGTCTGCGGGAGCTTCGCCACGTTTCGCTTCGATGTTCGTCGTTAGACGAAGCGGAGGACTTTTATACAAATGCGTGGGGTCTCGAATTGGTTGAGCGGTCGATCGATCGTCTCTGGTTACGTGGGACCGGCCCCGAGCACCACATTCTCCAATTTGTCGAAAGCGACAATCTAGGGCTGGAACACGTTGCCTTTGCTTTAGCGACCCCGGAGGATGTTGATAGCGCCGCAAAACATCTCGTAAACATGGGGGTCGATCTGATCTCAGAACCTCATCGCAGTGACGATCTCGGGGGTGGATATCGGCTCACTTTCAACGACCCTGAGGGACGTTGCATCATGCTTGCAGCGCTTCTCGAGGCTGTCGCTCCTCGGAGCGAAATTTCCAACCAGCCCATTCAGCTATCTCACGTTGTCTTCAACACAGTAGACATCAACGCTGCGGTCGAGTTTTGGACACAGGTAGTTGGTTTACGCGTCAGCGATTGGTCCGAGAACCAAATGGCCTTTTTGCGCTGCAACAACCGTCACCATTCCGTGGCGTTCAATCAAGCGGAATGGACTTCGGTCAACCACATCGCATACGACTTTCGAGATACGGACGCTTTTTTTCAACGACTCGGTGTCCTACGTCATTTGGGCTTCGTGCCTATCTGGGGTCCAGGCCGTCACGGACCGGGTAACAATGCTTTCGCTTATTTCGGCGATCCAGTCGGCTATGTTCCTGAAGTAACAACTGGCCTGATAGACGTAGAAGAATCGAACTGGGTTCCCAGAGTTTGGCAGCGAGTCCCAGAGCAATCAGATCTATGGGGCACTGCAGGGCCGCCTTCAGATGACGCTAGGGCGAGAATGGCCGGTTCTCCAGAACCGACAGTGCGCTCAGCCGGTGGCACTTAGTGAAGGTTGGGATATTAGGCTGGGGAGCAATCGGCTCTTGGGTCGGCGAAAAGCTCTATAACGGGTCTATACCAGGCGTGACTTTGGAAGCCGTCGCCAGTCGCAATTACCGCCTCCCTGCTCCCGTCAAGTGCATCGAACCCCTTGAGCTTAGTGAATGTGTAGATGTAGTGATCGAGACTGCCGGCCATGAAGCAGTGAATGATTACGTGCCCGGATTACTTGAGAAAGGCATACGGGTTGTGCTGGTGTCAACCGGTGCTTTGAGAGACCAGGGCCTATACGACGAACTAGCTAAAGCGGGCGGCGACAGGTTGATTCTGTCAACGGGGGCCATCGGGGGCGTTGATATTGTCAGAGCCTGCCGTCAAGCAGGCAACATCGAGTCAATCACCCTCAGCACCACCAAACCGTCACTTGCTTTAGAACGACCATGGATGTCAGCGGAAATGATTGCGCAGATACGAGAAGGTCGGGAAGTTGTTGAGTGTTATCGAGGGTCTGCTCTTGCAGCGACGGAACTCTTTCCTGAGTCAGTGAATGTCGCCGCTACCTTGGCTTTCGCAGCGGGTTCTTGGGAACCAGTTGACGTGCGGATTTTTGCAGATCCTTTAGCCACATTGAATAGCCACAAAATCGACATCGTGTCCGACATAGGGTTATACAAAGTCGAGGTTTCAAATCACCCCCTGCCAAGTAATCCTAAATCCAGTGCCCTCGTGGGGGCATCTTTGCTTAGGTCCCTGCACGATTTGACGACCAATTTGCCGACCTTTATGTAAGGAGCTCCGATGAAACAAACGAGTCTCAAACTAAAAATTTCTCAATATACGGGATTAGGTGCTCGCCGGATTGCACGAACTAATTCAGGAAACCCAGAGCCAGTGTCATTACCAGCCGGGCACCCATATCTCGGCATACGAGACAAGTGGTACCTCATCTGCACAAAACAAGAGCTTGGAGTCGAACCTCAAGCTCGGCGAATTCTGGGTGAGGATCTTGTTTTATGGCGAGATGGGGAAGGCAATCCGCGATTAATGCATGATTATTGCCCTCACCGAGGCGCAAAGCTGTCAATTGGCGATGTCGTTAATGGCGAGCTTCAGTGTTGGTATCACTTTTGGCGGTTCAATAGTGATGGAAATTGCGTGTCCATACCTAGCCAAGGCGGAAAGTGCTCTCTCCAATCACGAACGAAGGTCGCCCAAACTTATCCCACGGTCGAAAAGGCAGGTTTTATCTGGTCGTTTATCGGCGACCAGGAGCCGCCAGAGTTGGAGTTGCCGTTCGAACTCGCTGATCCGTCTTATTCAATGTTCCCAGAGTCGGTTGAATGGAGTGCAAATTGGCTTCTGGCGTACGAGAACCTTGCCGACATAATGCACGCTCCATTTCTTCATAATCGCTCGCTTACGCTCAGCGGTGGAATCGTCGAGGACAGTGTGAATGTTTCGAACACAGAGACTGGATTCCGTGTCGAGCGCGTAAATCAGCAGGGAGTTAACTTTGATCAAGTTGAGATTGACCTAGGCCACATCATGCACTGTCGGCTAGATATCCCTCTCAAGGCATCTTTCGCAGGGCCTGGCCCCAACCTTAGAATTGTCGGTTTCGTAACTCCGGTTGATGACCAAAACTCAGTCGTCCACTTCCCGAGGTTTCGCCAAGTCAGTGGCTGGCGACGCGCTTTGTGGCGATTTTTATTCCGAGTCAGATTGCGTGGCACTCACCTACATGTACTCAATCAAGACAAAGCGATGCTTGAGTCTCTCCGATCGATTCCCGAAGCTCACCGCGACGAACATCTAGCCCAAGCCGATAAGCCAGTTCTTCATCTTCGGAGGGCGCTTCGCCCTGCCTTCGACGCGCAGCTTGCGGGATTAAGTCCTGAATGGATATCCACGGGCCCCCTTGCCGGAACAAAAGCAACGGAACCCCAAGGGAAATCTCAGTCCGCAGAAAAAGCCGGCCCTTGAAGTGAGATCAGAGTTGAACGTAAACGGCTTGGCGGTGACGAAAGAGGGTCAAGGGCCAAGAATTCTGTTTTTGCATGGCATTGGGTCTTCAAGGGTTGCCTTTAGACATCAACTGACTGGCCTTTCCCCATATTTTACGTGCTATGCACCGGACGCCCCGGGCTACGGCGACTCGAAAGACTTTGACGCGCTCGACGACATAGATGCCTACGCAGCGATCTACGAATCTTTAATTGACGGTGAAGATATCTCGGCGCTGGTGGGCGTTTCGTTCGGAGGCGTTGTCGCTTCAAGAATCGCAATTAGAGGTAATGTCCAATTGGACGCTTTAGTGCTAGCCGACTCGAGCCGGGGCTCAGGCGTCAACGATGTCCGTGCGCAGGCCATGCGAGAACGAAGTAACCTTTTATTGATGCAGGGAGCGAATTCGTTTGCTCGCCAGCGTGCACACCGCTTGGTCTCGCCATCTGCCTCCAAACACCTTATTCAGCAGGTGGAGGAGACTATGAGTAAGGCAATTCGGATGCCCGGATATGGGCAAGCAACCCGCGCCATGGCCGCTACTGACCACGGGCCCCTACTTTCTAAGATTCATACCCCAACGCTTATCGTCGTGGGAGGGGAAGATGCGGTCTGCCCACCGGCGGAATCTCGGCACCTACATAAACTGATTCCCAATTCCTTGTACCAAGAAATTCCAGGGGCAGGTCACTTAGCCAATCAGGAGCGACCGACAGATTTTAATTACCTGCTTAAATCATTTTTGACAGAGAACTTAGGTTCAACAATTCAAAGCGGAGGACAGAAAACATGACCGAAACAAATCTCGAAGCGAAGCTAGCGGAATGCATCGCAACGCGGGAATCTCGAGCGGAAGATTGGGACACTCTCGCTTTCCAAGCGGAGAAAGCGGGTGAGGAGCTTCGCCGAGCTCAAATTCGATATATAGGCTCGGGTGGAACCGGAGATCACCGACAGGATGACAAAATTCTGCAGGCAGATCACTTCACATTTTCCAACATGAAATTACCTCCCGGCGCAATCGGCCCAGAGCACAACCATCATGACGCAGAAGAGGTTTTTTTCGTCCTTGAGGGTCAGCTGGAGATCACGATTCACGATATTCAAGATGGGACCCGGACGGCTTCACGTGTGCTTGGGTATCGAGACCTGGCCAAAATTCCGCCAGGCGTGCCTCGAAGCCTGAAAAATGTCGGAAAAGAAGATGCTCTTTTTTGTGTGGTTTTAGGATCACCTCAACCCCAACTGCCAACCTATCCTTCAACATCGCTTGTCGCTGGCGTCACCCGATAGAACAACCAATGCCACGACTCGACGTTGACTTATCAGGCCGACTAGTGGTCGTCACCGGCGCCGGTCGAGGTCTTGGGCGCGCTATCGCTACTGCTTGCGCCAAGTCAGGGGCATCCGTAGCAGCGCTCGATTCCGATAACCAGCTTCTCGAAGAAACGGTGAGTGAACTAAGAGACCAGGGCTTGGAAGTCAATGCCTATCATTGCGATATCGGCGAACCTTCGCAGGTCCAAACCACTTTCGATCAGTTGGAAACTCGCCCTTGGGGAGTCATCAACAACGCAGGCCTCGCCGACGGAGTAGGCGGACTTCCCTTTTGGGAGATAGACGTTGAGGATTGGCAAAGAATACTGAAAGTCAATCTGACAGGAACTTGGCTCGTATCTAAATACGCCACAGCACTAATGATTCGTGCTCGCGAGGGTAGATTGATCAATCTTGCCTCGGACGCCGCCCTTTACGGTTCGCCTCGACTTGCCCACTACATAGCTTCAAAAGGCGCACTGATTGCGCTAACACGCGGCATGGCGCGCGATCTTGGCCATTATGAAATAACCGTCAATGCCATCGCTCCCGGCTTAACTCTGGGCGCTTCCACCGAGAACATTCCAGAGGAACGACATCAGTTGTATGCCGATAACAGGGCACTCAAACGGCCACAATTGCCGGAGGACGTAATCGGAATTACTACTTTCTTGCTCAGTGAACAATCTAGTTACATCACCGGTCAAACCATCGTTGTTGACGGTGGATTTGTAATGCACTAACGCGGAGGCACTAATGGATCTGCAACTTCATGGCACGGTGGCAATAGTGACCGGCGGATCGTCTGGCATCGGACTCGCAACTGTCAAGTCTTTGTTGGACGAGGGAGCACGAGTAGCAACTTGCGCGCGCGACGTCAACCGCTTGGAGCGGGCGTTGAAAGATTCGAGTCATAAGAACAACATTCTCGTCAAAGGCTGTGACGTCCGAGATCAGCAACAGGTTGAATCATTTGTATCGGAGGTTATTGAAAGGTTCGGGCAAATCGATGGCCTCGTAAATAATGCAGGGCAATCTCGTATGGCCTCCCTAAATAATGTCACCTGGGAAGACTGGAGAGATGAGCTTGAGCTGAAATTTGGAAGCGTCATTCACCCTCTTGAGCTCGCGCTTCCTTGGCTTAAAAAATCAGCTACCGGCAGCGTCGTAAACGTGAACGCAGTGCTAGCCCGTCAGCCTGAATCAAGACTTATCACTACAAGCGCCGCCCGCGCCGGAGTTCTTAACTTAAGCAAAAGCCTCTCCAATGAGCTAGCGGGAGACGGGGTGCGGGTGAATAGCGTATGCCTAGGCTTGATCGAATCACAGCAATGGCGGCGACGATTTACGGAATCCGAGACAAATTTGTCCTGGGAAGATTGGATTAAAGCCCTCGCTGTTGACCGAGCGATTCCGATGGAAAGATTAGGTACCCCTGAGGAAGTGGCGTCCGCCATAGTCTTTCTGCTCTCGCCAAGGGCAAGTTACATAACTGGGACCTCTTTGGATGTATGCGGTGGAACCTCACGTTATGTTTGAAGGCTCGGACCGAGAAGACGTCGGTGATGCGCTAGTCCGACTAGCGGAGCGATTCGGCACAGACACTTTCTTCGGAGTTGTCAGCATCCACAATCAACCAATCATCGACCGATTAGCGGCATCTGCAAGGTATGTACCAGTGCGTCATGAAGCCTCAGCTATTAACGCCGCCGACGCTTATTCTCGCGTGACGGGCAAGCTGGGAGTCGCGATCACGAGCACAGGAACCGGCGCGGGTAACGCCGCAGGGAGTTTGATCGAGGCACACACTGCGGGCAGCCAAGTACTGCACATAACGGGACAGATAGAGACGGCGTTTTTGGGTCAAGGTCGCGGGGTTATACACGAAACCAAAAATCAGCTCGGAATGCTCGAGTCAGTCTCAAAATTCGCAGCGACTGCATCAACCACCGAAGAATTAGGAACCCTCCTTATCGAAGCTGCGCAGCAGGCAATAGCCCCCCCGAGCGGGCCGGTGAGCATTGAAATTCCTATCGATATCCAATACGGAAAAGTCTCTCTTCCTGCCGAGAGCAACATCCCATCTCCTCCGATTTTAGAGGACGAAATTGAAACAGCAGCAGACCTGATCGCTGATTCTCAGCAACCTGCAATTTGGATCGGAGGAGGAGCCGTCGGCTCTGAGGTTGAAGTCAGGCAATTGGCCGAGCGGCTCGGAGCGGCAGTTTTCACTAGCGCCGCAGGCCGTGGAGTCATAGACGAGAGAGAGGACTTCGTAATCGGTAACTTCGCTTCTTCAGAACAGGGCGCATCGCTTCTAGCCGAAGCGGATTTACTCATTTCTATTGGGACGCACCATCGCTCAAACGAAACCAAGCATTACCAGTTGAAGTTCCCAGAGAGACACATTCAGATTGATATTGATCCCCGTGCTATCGCGCGTTCGTACCCGGTAACCCTCGGAATCATTGGCACAGCCAAGGCAGCCGTATCAGGGTTAATTCCAGCGATCGGAGAACGGTCGGTCAACACGGTGTGGCTGGAGACAGTGAAGGCGAGCGGCAGGGCCGCTCGCCAAAAAATTGCGAATGATATTGGACCATACTTAGCCTTATGCGATTCACTCAGGAAACATTTACCTGGTCCAAGTCCATTTGTGAGAGATGTGACCATCGCCGCTTCATCATGGGGAAATAGGCTTTTCCCTATTTATGACGCCTCAACTAACGTAAATCCCCGCGGCGGTGGAATTGGCCAAGGTTTGGCGATGGGACTGGGTGCTGCGATTGCAAGACCGGACCTTCCAACGTTGCTGTTAGTTGGTGACGGAGGACTAGCCTTACAGACCGGCGAATTAGGCTCCATAGCTCAAGAAAATCCGTGGCTCGTCACTGTCTTGTTTAACGACGGTGGTTACGGTGTGCTGCGGAACCTACAGGATCAGCACTTCGATCGGCGGGCTGGCGTCGATCTTGTAACACCAGATTTTGAATTGTTGGCCCGAAGTTTCGAAATTGACTATTACCTGATCGCTGATTCCGATGACGTAGACCGGGTTGTCAGTGAAGCTTTTAGCCTCGGCCGGCCCGTGATTATCGAGGTCGATTGCAATGATTTCGGCACTATGAACTCACCGTTTGTTCCTCCAATTCCTCTGCCTATTTAAGGGCTTTAGCCCGCCGGCTCAGTTAATGAGTCAAATGCAACAGCAATTATGACGCCGGAAGAATTCGATGTCATTGGCGACAACTAATCGACTCCCAGTAAATCGACCATTCATTTACGCAATAGATGAGTCTCCGGATCTGCCCACCCCGCCTGCTTCGACAAGATGTGGGATGTCGGCCGATGTCAGTCCGCGCAGAATAAATCTTTGCGCGATTGCGATTCGCTCAGTCCCCAGGGGCTCGGTAGCTGCCATCGGGCACCATTGCAGGCAGGGCAAATCCTTGTTTATTCAAGAGATCAAAAACTAGGGGATCTGTTCGCCTGAGCTCCTCAGAGGTGCAGATGTGCCATTCATCGGCACTATCTTCACATTTGTTTGTTAAGGCGGGATCGAGTGCGTCGATATTCGCCATTAAAGCCCAGTAAAAGTACTCGTGGACCTGACATTCGTACGTACAGGACTGATCGTTATAGGAGTACCAAGCCTCTTCAGGGTATTGGAAGGGAACATCCTCAAAACGGCCTCCCCTGGCCACATCCATGGCGTCGGTAAGTTTGCTGGTTCCTGGTGCATCACCAAAATAATCGGGGTACATCCGATACCAACCATCAGAAACTACGTGCCAGACCTCTTCAAGGTTGGTGTCCCACGTGCCAGTGGCGCCAATACCCCCAAGCGCCCATCGATCATGGTCGTGGTACATACTGGCCCGGAAGCTCACGTTGTCTTCACAATAGGTGCCCCTTGCCCCGGCAAAAAATGTGTCCCTATCTTTCTCGCTCCAGACAGGCACAACGAAATTGCCTTCTACTAAATATCGGTGGACTTTAGGATCGTCTGGCTGTCCATCTTCGTCATTGTCGATGAATTGCGCTAAGACGTTTGCGGTGTGCTTTACGTAGTCAATAGGCGCCTCTGGAGTCGCAATTACGTATACGCCCAGTGCATTTACAAACTTGTCGAAAACCGTATTTAGGCATTCCAAATAAGGGTGCGACGGCATGATCGCAAGCGTTGAAGCCTCCCAATATTCGGTTTCGTCAACCGTGGGGATGGAGGTGTTCGTACCGGCGTCTCGCATGTCTGGTTCGGGCCCATCTGCCGGAGCTGTTTCCAAGAGGGTAGAACTCGCTAGATTCGGACTTTTGGATGGATCTAATTCTGAGCCCTTTAGAGATTCGCTATTCGAGCAGGCGAAGCCGAAAATTAAGCACAGTGAGATTAAGAGGGTGCGACGCATTGCCAGATTGTGTCAGACCTGTCCCGCGCTGACTGTCAGCCAATTAAACATGTTTGCTGTTGTCCAGATTCGCCACTTGTTGGGCTCAGCCTTCGGTTCAGTGTCCCACCGCCCACTAGATGCATTCCCTACAGGAAACACTCAGACGACGAAGACTCAGACGACGAAGAACATGATGTCGCCAACAACAGCGTCACCAACAAAGCCAGCCGAACCTTCACCAAATTACCTCTACACCGAATAGCAAACGAAAATTAACTGCGCCGCCCCCCCCACAATTGCAACCATGCTTCGCTCATGGTTTTGAAGGCAACTAGCCAGTCCGTTTACGTTCAACCAGCCGTTTCATGTGGGCCATGGAGTCCATCTTTACTGTTTCGCCGGTGATGCCATGCATCTCACCAAGGTTCGGCATAGCCCCGGGACCGATCGGCACCTCAAGGTGCAAGGTTCGCGTTCGAGGAATGAAACATTGCGCTTCGTCACATGCTTGGTAGCGGATCGTGATTTCAACTCCGATGGATGCAACACCGTCTTCGACCTCTCTACCAAGGGTGCTGGCGGCGTAAACGGGGAACACGAAGTCTGCGGTACCGTCCCAGACCTGCAGTGGTTCGTCAACTCCCGGCAATTCGAAGGCATATGTTGGTGGCTTTTTGGCTGGTTCGTGACGGAACCCGTCGGGTCCGTCAATTGTGATCGTCGTAGAGATCATGCCGGTGGGTACCGGATCGTCATAGATGTGGAGACCTTCCGGTATCTCGATTCGCACGACTAGCCGGCGCTGGGGCCCGACGCGCAGAACGCCACCGCCGCCGCGAAGGAATGCGCTAACGCGAATGCCGTCGCTCTCTTCTATCGATGCGGTGGGCTCGTTGTCACCTGGGGCTATTCGGCCAGCGAAGCTGTCGAGAATCGCTTCAATGCCCTCGCGGTGGGCTAGGTGTCGGTTAAAGAGTTTGTCGACGATGACGCCGTCTTCGTTTAAGAGGAAAAATCCTGGGAACGGAATGCCATAAAACGGTGCTTCTTCGGGTTGCACGATCGTGTTCAGCACGTCGTAGCGCCTGATGACATCAGAATTAACGTCAGATAAGAGCGGGAATTCAACGCCTGAGGCGTTGACGTAGGCGCTCAGGGCCTCAGGGTCGTCGTAACTGACTGCGTATAACTTGATGCCTGCGGCGGTCAGTTCGTCATAACTGTTGTGCAGCTCGACCAGCTGCGTGAGGCACGGCGGTCACCAGACGACTGATCGGTAGAAAAGCAGTGCCGTCCGGACACCATTGCGATCCGCGTGGAACGAGACGATCTCCCCACGGTGGTTAGGCAGCTGAAAGTCCGGTGCGGGCTCCCCGATCGACAGCCCTGGTCGGAAATTCCCAGTGGGGACCACCCGTTGAGAACTGGTCGTGGGTAGCGGGCCAGTAAAGCCATATTCATCGGTGAACTTCTCGCTACTCATGGAAGCAAATGTAGCGACTTGAGTTGATCTCGACATGATTCGGTCGGTGAGCGTTAGCGCTACAGGATCGGCCCTCAAATCCGGAACTGCCCTAACTACTCTGGTTCTTAAGCCGCAGTGGAGGGTGTACAGATCCATTTCGGGATTAGCGGGTGGGCGATACCGGATTCGAACCAGTGACCTCTGCCGTGTGAAGGCAGCGCTCTAACCAACTGAGCCAATCGCCCTGAAGCGGTCACGATAGCGCCAGTTCCGATACCCCGCGGCAATAATGCGTTTAGGCCCGAAAACTACAGAAGCCGCCCTTCCGGGCGACGTGGAAATAAACTCTAACACACTCTGAATTTCATTTCCAGTCAATTTCATATGTTTCTCAGCATTTTTCAGTAATTTTCAGTTTCAAACCTCTGTATGGAATTCAGTTCGCGAGGCCGCGCACCACGCTAGATTCATCCCCTATGACAAGCCCTTCATATGACTGGATCGCACATCACGCTGAAGTTCGCGGAGACAAACTCGCAACACACGACTTAGCGAGCGGACGCAAATTCACGTACAGCCAAATGAACGACCGAACTAGTCGTCTCGCAGCTGCGCTACGCGACGAGTTCCAAATTCAACGCGGAGACCGGGTGGCAGTACTCGCAGAGAACGACACCAACTTCTTTGAGGTTCAATTCGCCTGCTGGAAGCTGGGAGCTGTCTTTGTCCCACTCAATTGGCGGCTATCGATACCCGAGTTGGAGTACATCGTGGGTGACGCAAGCCCTGACGTCATCATCCACGACGACGCATTCGAAGACAACGCAACAAAACTTGCAGAGCTATGTGCAATCAGCCATCGAGTTACTTGGGGCTCCGCCATTGGAGAAGCAGCCGCCTACGAAGAGGTGCTAGCTAGTCACCAACCTTGGCTGGAAAGCGAAGAATGTACCCATGACGAGATTCTCACCATCATGTACACCTCTGGAACAACAGGCCGACCCAAGGGCGCCATTATCACTCAGGGAATGACGTTTTGGAATGCCGTGAATTGCGTCGAGTATTACGGCTGTTCGGAATCGATGATCAATCTCGCGTTCTTGCCCCTTTTCCACACCGGAGGCCTCAACGTTTTCGCAAATCCTACTTTCCATTTCGGAGGAACGAATCTCGTGATGCGTACCTTCGAACCTGCCGAGGGCCTGCGACTTCTCAGTGACCCCGAAGTTGCCGTATCTCACACGATAGGAGTCCCGGCGAATTGGTTGTTTATGAGTCAGCTACCAGAGTTCGAAAACGCTTCATTTCCAACAATGATCGCTCCAGCAGTAGGCGGTTCCCCTACCCCAGTTCCACTAATTGAGGCCTGGGCCGAAAAGGGAATGCCACTGCAACAGGCCTATGGCATGACCGAAACCAGTCCCCTCGTCCTCGCTCTGCCTGCGGACAAATGCACTTCCAAGATTGGTTCTGCTGGCGTGCCGGGCATGCACACTGCTGTCCGCATCGTCACCGAAGATGGACGTGAAGCCGAGGTGGGAGAAACAGGCGAACTGTGGTGCAAGGGACCGAATATCACCCCCGGTTATTGGAACTGGCCAGAAGCAACAGAAGAATCATTTGAAGATGGTTGGCTAAAAACTGGTGATGCCGCACGCAGAGACGAGGATGGTTTCTATTACATCGTCGATCGCTGGAAAGACATGTACATCTCCGGCGGCGAGAACGTTTACCCAGCCGAAGTGGAAAGCGTCATCTTCCAACTCCCTGAAATCGGCGAAGTTTCGGTCATAGGAGTACCTGACGACAAGTGGGTAGAAGTTGGACGAGCGATAGTTGTTCTCAAAGCCGACGCAGAACTCAGCGACACAGAAATACTGAACCATTGCCGCCAAAACCTTGCCCGGTACAAGGTCCCCCAATCAGTCGTCTTCGTTGACGAAATTCCGCACAACGCCACTGGGAAAGTTCTCAAACGCGAGCTGCGAGATCTGTACGGACAACCTTAAACTCAGCAATGCCGCACCCAGGGGGACCACTTACAGGGATAAAAGTTCTAGATGTCGCAGGGATGATCGCTGCGCCTAGCGCTTGCGCCATGCTCGCCGACCTTGGCGCTGATGTCATCAAACTCGAACCGCCTCAGGGTGACTTACTGAGGGGTTTGGTGGTAATTCCAGATGGACCCGACCCTTGGTGGGAACTCGACAACCGGGGCAAACGCGGAATATCGGTCGATCTCACAAATAAAGAGGGCCGCCAAATCGCTCACAGAATCGCTGCATCGTGTGATGTGGTCGTCACCAACTTGACGATGGAACGTCAGTCAAAATTTGAGTTAACCGACCTTGATTTGCGAGAAAACCACCCAGAACTCATCCACGTAACGTTGACCGGATACGGCAATAACGGCATAGATCAGGACCGGCTCGCATTCGATTACACAGCATTTTTTAGTCGCGGTGGGGTGCTGAATACCATGGGCGAACCGGGAAACACGCCACCGAATCCTCGACCGGGTCAAGGTGACCACACCACTTCTTTAGCGATCTTGTCTTCGATATTGCTCGCCCTTAGGGAACGTGACCTAACCGGAGAAGGCCAAGCAGTTTCGGTCGCGCTTATGCATGCTGCTATTTGGACAATGAGTTCAGATCTGTCAGTGGGTTTGGCAACGGGCGAGGCACCTGGACCGATCATGCGCATCGAAACGCCTTCCCCTCTAGTTGGACGGTTTCGTTGTGCCGACGACAGATGGCTCATGCTGACTATGCCGGCTGATGGTTACTGGGAACCTTTTTGTGAGGCTCTCGATCAACCTGAATGGATTACCGATCCCAGATTCGCTGATACCGAAACACGCACCGAACATGGCCCAGAGCTAATGATTTTGTGTGACGAAATTTTTGCGACAGCTGAGTCCCATACCTGGGCAGAACGACTCGACGCAGCAGGAATGGTATGGGGACTTATACAGAACCTCGATGAGGTCATATCTGATCCTCAGTCGGACGCATTGGGGGCGTTCAGAGAAATCCCAGATAGCGAGTATCCAGTTCGCACTGTGACTCCCCCATTTGACCTACGCGGCTCAGAAATGTCTATAAAGGGACCCGCACCGCGCCATGGCGAACATTCGCTCGAAATCTTGATCGAAGCGGGTTTCAGCGAACAAGAGATAGAAAAGCTGTACACGGACAACGTTGTTTCCTAAAGGCAGCTAGTCGTCAATCGACTCCACACAATAATTTTTGTTGGCTTCTTGAGGATCTTGGATTCGGTAGGAGTTTGGGTGACGCGCAAAATGTCGGCAGTAAGAACTCTCTATGATCCCCGAAGGTTCGGCGACAATGAGTAACGCCCCAGGTTCACCGCAGTCAAAGGGCCTCGTGATCTCACCATTTTCAGACTGAGCAAGACATTTTTGGGCCGGCATTCGCCTAGGAGAGCTACCCGTTGCAAACGCCGAGAACACAAAAATGGTCACCCCTACCGCCGCTATTAGTAGCCACGGAATTGAGCGCAATATCAATGCAATTATCGGACTTCGCACTTCGAAGCCCTGATAGTGGGCTTCGTCGAGGTCTAGATCATCCTCGGACCACTCGTTTTCCCATCTTTCCTGCTCGGCTTTCGCAATTTTGTTCTCTTCGTTGAGCTCTTTGTCGTATGCCTTTCTGAGTTCATCCGAACCAAGAACTCGCCATGCTTCGTTGATCTCGTGCATTCGATTTTCTGCCCGCCGGACCTCTTCTTCCGACGCACCAACCATGGCATCTGGGTGGTGAGTTCGGACAGCAGCAACCCAGGCTTGGCGAATGGTTTCGTGATCAGAGTCTGAGTCGATTCCCAGGGTTGCGTAATGATTCATGGCCACTGCAGCGAAGCCTCCACAAGGCAACTTACCGTTACGGAGTTAGCGTGGTGGCGTGGATGAGGTGCAATGTCCGGCTTGCGGAGAAACCGAGAATCTCGCTGGTCGCACAAAGGGAGAGCTAATCGAGATCACATGTGAGACTTGTGATCAACGGTGGAGCCGTGACCCAAACGCTTTGCCGACCTGTGAACGTTGCGGGAGCAATGACATGGAAGGAGCGGTCAAAGCGGTTGTCGAAAAGTCGCGTGGTAGTCAACTTTCGATAGTGGCCACCCAAGTTGTGTATCTGTGCCGTTCCTGCGATGAGTCGATCCTGGCCTCCTACCGCGTAGGTAGAAGCCCGCTCATGCCCGATCAGTTACCCACCCAATAAGTTTTTGGCAAGGGTTTAGCTAGTTCCGTCACCCAACCACTCCTGTTCGGCTAACACCCGTTCCAACGTGAGGTGTTCTTTTTCAGCAGTGATGCGTTGAAGATAAAATTCGTTCTCAAACAACGCCAACAAAACGCCGTCGCTGCGCGCTAGCACCGTCGCTCCCGGAAGCCGACGCAGTTCCTCGGCTGATTCAGGGTCAGTCCGTCTGGCGACCGAATATGGGGCGTTCGTTAATTCAACTGGAGCTCCAAATTCATTTTCAAGCCGGTGCGTCGCTACCTCAAACTGCATCAGACCGACAGCTGCTAGCACCGGTTCAACATCACCCATTTCTTCGTCTCTGAGAACCTGTATGACGCCCTCTTCATCGAGTTGCACCAATCCTCTTCGAAACTGTTTGAAACGGTTGGTGTCTTTAACTCTTATCCTTCGAAAAAGTTCAGGCGCAAACGCTGGAATTTGCGGGAATTCGACTGGTTGTTCGGCGTACAGGGTGTCCCCCACTCGAACATCGCTTGCGTTGACGAGCGCAACGACATCGCCGGGCCACGCTTCTTCTACCGTTGATCGTTCGGATCCGAACATAGTATGAGCGTATTTGGTAGCAAACGGCCGGTCAGTCCTGCTTTGAGTGACACTCATTCCCCGTTCGAAGTGCCCTGAACAGACTCGAACATAGGCAATTCTGTCTCGGTGAGCTTTATCGGTGTTTGCCTGAACCTTGAAGGCAAAAGCCGAAAATGGTGCTTCTACAGGTCTGGGTACGTTATTGACGTCATATCTAGACGCTGGCGAAGGCGCTAGGTCCACGACTGCGTCAAGTAACAGGCGTACTCCAAAGTTTGTAAGCGCCGAACCGAAGAACACTGGCGTCACTTCACCCGCAAGAAAGCCCTTGAGATCGACTTCTGTCCCTAAAGCTTCGAGGAGTTCAAGTTCTTCACTTGCGTCGTTCCAACCGTTAATCGATGGGTCTACTTCATCGAGCGTTGAAGTTTGTTCCTCTGCTTGGGTTGCTCCGTGCGCAGTTCTGTCATATTTGATGAACAGTTCAGATGTGCGGTCAACGATCCCTTTAAGATCTCCGGGTACGCCTACAGGCCACGACATCGGTGTTGGAAGAAGCTGCAACATGTTTTCGATTTCGTCCACTAGCTCCAGTGGAGGACGACCCGGTCGATCACATTTGTTGATGAACGTCAAAATCGGCACTTCTCGTTGTCTGCAAACTTCAAACAGCTTCAACGTTTGCGCTTCAATACCTTTAGAACCATCGATCACCATCACAGCTGCATCGGTTGCTGCGAGCACTCTGTATGTGTCTTCGCTGAAGTCACGGTGACCTGGGGTATCTAAAAGGTTCAAGACACAGTCTCGATAATCGAACTGCAGCGCTGTGGAGGTAATGGAAATCCCGCGCTGTTGCTCTAGCTCCATCCAATCCGATGTCGCTGACTTTCGCCCTGAACGAGCTTTTACTGAACCGGCTTCAGCAATTTGCCCCGAGTACAGCAAAAACTTTTCCGTCAACGTGGTTTTTCCCGCGTCGGGATGGCTGATGATCGCAAACGTTCTCCGTTTACCTGCTTCAGATGCAACTTGTTCCGACGACACAAGGTTGAGGGTAGGACTAGTCCAGGCCGCTACCACCCTTGAATGGGGCGATATGTGCTAGAAGCGCAGGGAACGAAACACGTATGACAGATCTTTAAGGATCAGGAGTTAAGAAAATGAAGTTGGCGACAGGCGCTGGTTATTGGGCCGCCGGACCTCCGTCCGATGCGCAGGAGACAATTTTGGAAGCTGAAGCACTTGGGTTTCACAGCTTTTGGACCGCCGAAGCGTACGGAAGCGACGCTCTGACTCCACTCGCGTGGTGGGGCAGCAGAACAGAAAGCATTCAACTAGGCACAGGCATTGTTCAAATGTCAGCCAGGAGTCCTGCGGCAACAGCTATGGCAGCAATCACCATGGATCACTTAACTAATGGGCGTTTCATCTTGGGTCTCGGTGTGAGCGGCCCTCAGGTAGTGGAGGGATGGTACGGACAGCCATACCCGAAACCTCTTGCCCGCACTCGCGAATACGTTCACATCATCCGCGAAATATGTGAGCGAGAAAAACCTGTCTCGTATGTAGGCGAGCATTATCAGATGCCTTTCCCGGGTGGCTTGGAGCTCGGAAAACCCCTTAAGTCGACTGTGCATCCTCTTCGGCAGCACATCCCAATCTACTTAGGTGCAGAAGGTCCAAAGAATGTGGCCCTATCAGCGGAAATATGTGATGGCTGGTTGCCCTTATTCTTCGCGCCCAAAGACAACCAGTTCTACGCCGACGCTCTCAACGAAGGATTCTCAAAGGCCGGTAAATCTCGAATAGGAGACAATGGGCGAATCCCCGAGGAAAACAATTTCGAAGTTGTGTGCCCTGTTTCTATCGTTCCTGATTCAGATGTGGAACGAGCCGCAGACAGAGTGAGACCCATGCTCGCTCTGTACATGGGCGGCATGGGAGCAAAGGGAGCAAACTTTCACTACGACGTGTTCTGCCGCATGGGATACCAAAATGTGGCTGATGAGGTCCAAGAGTGCTATTTGAACGGCCGAAAGGACGAAGCCGCAGCAGCAATTCCTTTGTCGTTGGTCGAAGAAGTCGCTCTCGTTGGTCCGGTTGACAAGATCGCTGACGACCTCGACCGTTGGAGAGATACCGTGGTAACAACTCTTCAAGTCAGCGGCCCTCCGTCGCTGCTCCGTAGTATCGCCGAGGTAGTAAATCGATGAATTCAGTTGACCCCCGAACTCCGGTGCTAGTTGGCACAGGCCAACTCATCCAAAAACCCGATAATCCCGTTGATGCGCTAGAGCCACTCGCAATGATGCGGGTCGCATTAGAAGCAGCTGCCGACGACGCAGGAGCCCGAAGCTTGCTTGATCGGGCTACAGATACGTGGGTGGTCAAGGGCGCCTGGCCTTACCCAGACCCCGCTGCTCTACTCAGGGACGAGTTCGGAAACAACAGCCGAACCGGAATTTCCACTGACGGGGGGAACACCCCCCAGTCATTGGTGAATAAAGCCTCGCTAAGAATCCAAAGCGGTGAAGCTGACGTTGTTCTCATTGTCGGCGCGGAGGGAATTTGGAGTCGCAGAAGGGCCCGCAGAGCGGGCGAACGGATTCCTTACACCGAACAAGCCGACGTCGAACCGGGCGAAATTTTGGGCAAGGACGTGACGATGAGTCACCCGGTGGAGCTGGAACGTGGCTTCGCTATGCCCATCAACTTCTATCCCATATTTGAATCTGCTTTTCGAGCTTCTCGAGGCGAAAGCATTAGCGACCACAGGGACCGAGTCAGTGAACTGTGGGAAACCTTCAACCGTGTTGCCTGCGCAAATCCTTACTCATGGGTTCGTAATCCTATGACCGCAGAAGAAATAAGAAATCCCGGACCCGCGAACCGGCTCGTCGGTTTCCCCTACACAAAAGCCATGAACTCGAATTGGGATCTCGACCAGGCCGCAGCTTTGATCGTGTGTTCCGCGGAAACGGCCGAAGCGGTGGGCGTGGCGCGAGATCGTTGGCTATTCCCTCATGCTGGCACTGACGGCTCCGACACAAATTTTGTGTCGAACCGAGCCGATCTTCACTCCTCACCAGCCATCAGGGTCGCTGGCAAAAAGGCAATGGAATTAGCTGGAGTTCAACCCGGAGACATTGACCATGTAGATCTGTACAGCTGTTTTCCTTCAGCGGTTCAGATCGCTGCGACGGAAATGGAACTCGGAATCGACCGACAGTTAACTCAAACAGGTGGACTGACGTTCGCGGGTGGCCCACTGAACAACTATGTAACCCATTCCATTGCAACTATGGCCAATGTGCTGCGTGAAGATGCTGGGACGGTGGGGTTGTGTTCCGCTAACGGTGGTTACATCACCAAACATGCTTTCGGGCTGTACAGCACCACACCGCCAACCAGTGGCTTCCAGCATGAGGACTGCCAGAAGGAAATCGACAGCTACCCCACCGTGGAACTAGATGCTGAACACGTCGGCAAAGCCACTATTGAGGCTTACACCGTGATGCATGGGGCCGAAGGACCCGAACGCGGTTTAGCGTCTGTTAGAACTCCAAATGGACGTCAATGGGCAGGGACGAGCGACTCGCAGCTTATGGAGTCGATGATGAACGAGGAGCACGTGGGTAGATCTGTCGAGATTCTTTCGGATTTCACTTTCGAATTGACCTAAGTCAGATTCTCACAGCGGCTGTTTGGGTCCACCACTCGCCCATCAGCGCTATCTAATCTCAGGCAGGTGAGAGTCGCCTTGGTTGAGATGGGTAGTACCAGCTTTCGTCTCACCATCGAAACAGAACGAGAAACTCATCACCGCATTCATCATCTCAATCTGGGCTCTTCAGTTAGCGCAAATGGATCCTTCACCGAAAGCGATATAGACGGCGCAACTGGTGTCCTCTCGGAGTTCATGAGTGTCGCCAAGGTCCACAACTGCCAGCGCATAGTGGCGGTGGCAACTGAATCGTTCAGACTCGCCGCTAATGGCCACGCTGTCGCCACACATATCGCTCGCGAAGCTGGCTGTGAGGTGAAGGTTCTTTCACCAGACGAAGAAAACAATTTGGTTTGGCAAGCCATGGTGAACCAGTTCCACGCTGTCGATAATTTAGTTGCCGTAGCCATCACCGGCGGAAGTGTAGGCATTGCAGCTGGCCCAATCAGTTCCAGGGTCCCGCTTCACAGCTTCAGTTACCCCTTGGGTGGCAGTGTTTTGGCTCCTCGAGCTTCGGCGGACGGGTTCGTTGATACCTCAACCCGAGTTCGCCTCGAGCACCACATAGCCGAGAGCCTCAAACCCGTAGGCGCAGTTGTCCGTAACATCGTGATGCCCCAGTTCGTGGTCAGTGGTGGAATGCCACTCGCATTGGCGAAATTGATTCACACCGTGCGCCGTTCAGAAGTGCCGGAAGTTCTCGATGGCCTAACAATTGATTGTTCAGATCTGGGTCATCTCATCAAAACTTTTGACGAGTTGTCGTTACCCGCTCGTCTAGCCCTGCCAGGCATAAGTTCCAAGAGGGCACCCAACATGGCGTTAGGCGCGATAATTCTTCGGCAAGTGTTACGTTCGTTGGATGTTCACGCTGTGGAGGTATCTAACGCTGGCCTTAGAGAAGGGCTTTTAGGCCGAATTTACGCTGACGCGAAAGCTGCGTGACAGCGGCGCACAACCTCGGGCTCCAGCTTTGTTTGTAGAAATATTTGATTCGGGTGCTATCGTTACCCTCGTGGACGGAACGCTACGCGGACTGCTTCTTCTTACTTAGGCGAGGGCTACAACATAAAGGCCCTCGCCCTAACCTCCTGTGCCGCAAGGTCGGGGGGTTCTTCTGCTTTTCGGGGCAGAACTCGGCGAGGAGAACAGACCGAAGCGAGACAATGCACAACTGGAGGAAAGACTAATGGCAGACGTAAAGGGCATCAGCAAACAGCAGCCCAGTTCAATGCCTTTCGGCAAATACATTCATTACCCCTACGCGCCAGCGTTACCGGATCGGACTTGGCCAGACAAAGTGACCACCGAAGCTCCTTTGTGGTGTTCAGTAGACCTTCGAGACGGAAATCAGGCACTCATCGACCCGATGGATGTTCCCCGAAAGAAGCAAATGTTCGAAGCGTTAGTTGAAATGGGCTTCAAGGAAATCGAAGTGGGTTTCCCGTCAGCTTCAGCCCCGGATTTCGATTTTTGTCGAATGCTCATCGAAGATGATCTTGTACCTGATGACGTCTGGATTCAGGTACTCACTCAAAGCCGCCCAGAACTCATCGAACGAACCTATGAATCCATTGAAGGTGCCCAAAACGCGATCGTTCACTTGTACAACCCCACGTCTACCCTCCAAAGGCGAGTTGTATATGGTTTAGACCTCAACGGCATCATCGACATCGCTCTAACTGGTACCCGTCAGTGCCGTGAACTGCGAGAAAAAGCGAACGGCTCCAACATTCGCTTCGAATACTCACCTGAGTCGTTCACTGGCACTGAAATTGATTTCGCAGTGGACATATGCGAGCAGGTAACCGCCGAATGGGGAGCTACGGCGGAGGACCCAATCATCCTGAATCTTCCCGCCACAGTTGAAATGTCAACCCCAAACCTTTACGGCGACCTCATCGAGTTCTTTCACCGCAACGTATCCAACCGGGAGGCGATTGTTCTATCTCTTCATCCCCATAACGACAGAGGGTGCGGTGTAGCAGCTGCGGAGTTCGGAGTTATGGCTGGAGCTGATCGGGTTGAGGGAACGCTTTTTGGCAACGGAGAAAGAACCGGAAATGTCGACATCGTGACATTGGCAATGAATCTGTTCAGTCAAGGCGTAGACCCTGAACTTGACATCAGTCATATCGATAACCTTCGCCGGATCACCGAGTACTGCAACCAGCTGCCGGTTCATCCCCGTCACCCCTACGGCGGCGACTTGGTGTACACCGCATTTTCAGGCAGTCATCAAGATGCAATCAAGAAGGGATTTGAGGCTTTATCGGGCGATTACGACGTATGGGAAGTGCCATACCTGCCTATTGACCCAGCCCATGTGGGTCGCACCTATCAGGATGTCATCCGGGTGAATAGCCAATCTGGGAAAGGCGGTGTTGCGTATGTTATGAAGAACAACTTCGGACTCGATTTGCCGCGACGCTTACAGATTGAATTCAGTCAGGTGATTCAATCAATTACCGATGAGGGTGGCGAAATTCTTCCGGAGACCATCAAGAAAACATTCGACGAGACGTACCTTCACACCACACAGCCATTCGCATATTTAGGACACAAAAGCACTTTCGATTCTGAATCGTCGGAGTTGTCGACCGTCACTGCGACCCTCAATGTGTCGGGTGAAAAGCAAACGATTAGCGGTGAGGGAAACGGGCCGCTTTCTGCGTTCAAAACCGCTCTGGCTACAGAATGTGGATTGGATCTGACGCTCGTCGACTATCAGGAACACGCTGTTGGAAGTGGCGCTGATGCAACTGCCGCTGCCTATGTGGAGATTGAAGCTGCGGATCGACGCGTGTACTGGGGCGTGGGGATGAACCCCAACATAGTGACAGCTAGTTTTCACGCCCTCTTATCCGCAATCAATCGATCCCAAAGCAGCTAACCGCGCCCCGGAATGACTCAATTTCGATCACAATTGATACGTGGCTCTCTCTAGCTTCGTCAACGGCTCAATATTTGGAGCGCGATTCGGTGAAGACCCTGCGCGGGTCATCGCTCTCCACGGGTGGGGTCGCACTCATAGAGACTTTGACGTCTGTCTAGAAGGCCTCAACGCCATCAGCATCGACCTTCCCGGATTTGGTGTATCCCCTCCACCCACACACGCCGGCGGTGCTGCGATGTACGCAGATCTCATCTCGCCGCTTCTGGATACATGTCGCACCCCAATTGTTGTTGTGGGGCATAGCTTCGGTGGGCGAGTCGCAGTCCATCTCGCAGAGCAGCGACCCGCAGCCATTGGGGGGCTTGTTTTGACCGGTGTGCCTCTGTTGCATCGCGCTCATCGCAAAGGACGGCCCGCTGTGCGTTACCAATTGGGGCGTTTACTTCACCGGTGGGGTCTCGTAAGTGACAATGTGCTGGAAGGCCTTAAAGACAAATACGGTAGCGCCGACTATCGGGCGGCTTCGGGTGTCATGCGCGATATTTTGGTCACAGTCGTGAACGAGTCTTACGAGCAACAGCTGCGATCTATATCAGCCCCAGTTGACCTTGTCTGGGGCGATGGCGACGATGCCGCTCCTCCAGAAATCGCAACCCGATCCGAAGCTCTACTTACCGATGCCCGAATAACACTCCTAGGCGGCATTGACCACTTTGTGCCGACAACAGCTCCGTCTGCCTTACGTGAGGCAATCGATCGCCGTCTAGGTGCACTCCAGTGACTATCTCAGACATCTATTTGGCAGCTTGCGCCATTGCCAGCTTTTTTACTTCTTTACGCTGGCTTCGGGTCGCTCAACGGGAACATTACCTTCCACTATCAGCAACACAGTTCGCTATTCGTTGGTGGAAACAAGGTGGAACAAACTCCTCATTATTCCTACTCGCAGTACTTACTGCGGTCACGTCAGCTTGGATTCCCGCTACTTCCCTTGTCACAGCTGCAGTAATCATCTCCGGACCGATCGGACTCGGAGTAAAAGGTAGAACCAGTGCCCTGGCATGGACGAGGCGACTTAGAACTTTGGCCGCGGTTTCGTTTTTCGCGATCGCCGCAATATTTGTAATCGTTAGACAACTCAACATCAGATCGGTTGGATACGCAGTTATCGCGCTACTAGTTCCATGTTTCCTGGACATCGCGTTAACGGCATTAAAACCAATCGAACAGAAAGTGGCTCGGCGCTATGTCATTGATGCGTCCGCCACGTTGGAGCGAGTGAACCCAATCCGGGTGGCGATCACAGGCTCGTATGGGAAAACGACGATTAAGGGATACGTCCGTCATTTGTTATCGGACACCTTTAGCGTGACGGCTAGTCCCGCAAGTTTCAACAACAGTGCAGGCCTTTCACGCTCGGTCAACGAACATCTAACTGATGGCACCGAAGTGTTCGTCGCTGAGATGGGCACCTACGGCCCTGGAGAAATAGCCGAATTAGTGAATTGGGTACAGCCATCGATCTCGGTCCTTGCCTCTATCGGGCCTGTTCATCTCGAGAGATTCGGTGATTTGGAAACCATTGTCTCTGCTAAGAGCGAAATATTTTCCACAAGCCGCACTGCGGTAATCAATATCGACGCTTACGGTCTAGCTAAAGAAGCGGACCGTCTTCAGGCATCTGGAATCGAGGTCATCAGATGCTCTGCCCAAGATCACGCAGCTGATGTTTTCGCATGTTACGACGATGGTTTATCGGTCAGCCTGTCGGGCCGCACTATCGTGACCGGAGTAGCGACCGATGCAGCTGCCACGAACGTAGCGTGCGCAGTAGCGGTAGCCACATCCCTTGGCGTCTCCGACGGAACAATAGCGAAACAACTGGCAGACCTTCCCGTTACTGAACATCGGCGCCAAACGCTGACAAGCCCGACGGGAGTTACCATCATCGACGACACCTACAACAGCAACCCGGCCGGCGCCAACTTGGCTCTCCAAACACTCGCCAACCTTGATGCTCGACGCAGAGTGGTGGTAACACCAGGAATGGTTGAGCTTGGGAGCCGACAAGCAAGCGAGAACAGGAGGTTCGGAGTAGACGCGAGTCTGATCGCCGACGACCTCATCATTGTCGGACATACGAACCGGTCCGCTCTTAATAACGGAGCTCGAGACGGAACAGCACGAGTCAAACTAGTAAGAACCCGCAACGACGCCACCGAATGGGTGCGAGCAAACTTGACCTCAGGGGATGCTGTTTTGTACGAGAACGACCTTCCCGATCACTACGCGTAATTCGGCAACCCTCATCAAGCAATGGGTGACATCAAACTCGCCGCCATCTACGGTTTCATAGAAGAACATGACTCTTCCAGCAGTCTGCTTCGGCAGCCCATCCCCTGAACATGACATTTCAATCCTGACTGGATTGCAGGCAGTGCGCGCTTTGACCGAAGCGGGAAACGACGTCGTAGCTCTCTATTGGTCAAAAACCGGTAACTGGTTCCAAGTTCCCGCCGACATCGAAGCAAACGAATTCGCTGACGGATTACCTCGATCCGCTGAACCAGTGACTATCCAAGTCGGAGAACAAGGCGGATTTTACAGATCCGGGAAGCGGGGAAAGCTAACTCAGATCGAAATCAGCGCTGTCGTAGTCTGCTGTCATGGAGGACCCGGCGAAGATGGAAGCCTGCAAGCCTTGTTCGACCTCGCAGGCATCCGTTATACCGGTCCGAGTCAGGCAGGCGCGGCCGTGGGGATGGACAAACTCGCATTTTCGGGGACTATGGAGGCCGCCGGCATTTCAAGTCTCCCGTTGCATCTCATCACCACCGACCTAGAACTTGACGAGCAAGGACCACTCATTGTTAAGCCAAGGTTTGGTGGGTCATCTATCGGAATTGAAATCGTTGACGACCTTCCAACCGCCAAAGCGCTCGCAAGCTCACAACCCCTTCTTCGCAACGGGGCGGTCGTCCAGCGTTACCTTGACGATGCAATAGATCTCAATATTTCAGTTCGTACTTATCCAGAGAAATCTCTTAGCGCTATAGAACGACCACTGCGCCCTGAAGAAGATGGCATCTACAGCTACGCCGACAAATACTTAACCGGGTCGCAGGGAATGGCAAGTGCCCCCAGAGAACTCCCCGCTGAGTTACCCGCAGATATCGAAGGACAGCTAAGGACAATGGCGTCTCAAGTTGTTGATCTCGCAATGGTTCGTTCGGTCGCCCGCATCGATTTTCTTTGGAATTCCGCAGGGCTCTGGGTCAACGAAATCAACACCATACCTGGTTCGTTAAGTTGGTATTTCTGGTCATATGAAGGAGTGCCATTCGCCCAGTTGCTGGCAGAAATGATTCATGAAGCCACCCTGAGCCCTGGGGCCACCTTCCGAACTGACGGGGCTGATGGCACCGCACTGCGAGACGTTGGCGCAATCTCGCACAAATTGGCTTGATGAACACCCGGAGAATGTTTGCGGCCGTGCTACTGGCTGCTACTTCTTGCTCGTACTCAAGCGACTCGGAGAGCCGAACACCAGCGCTCACCAACAACCTCACCGAACAAGAACAACTGTGCGTAGAAGAACGCCTCGCTTCCGGCTGGGAATTAAACCTCAGCAACCTCCAAACGGATCTAAGCCCCGAACAGGAAATCGCTGTCGACATGGCAGTAGAGCTATGTCGACTAGACACCGCTACCAATCCAACTTTGCCTAGCTTCAGGAACGACCAACCCCAAGTGTCTGATGAACTATTAGAGGCTCCAGTTACTTTCGATTCCGGTGACAACCCCCCTGGCACCGACTCGCTTTTAGACGATTACTGGTTGCAATGCGGGTTAGGCGAAGCGAAGGCCTGCGACGAACTGTTCTATCTAGCTGCACCTGGCAGCGCATATGAACAATTCGCCTTCAGCTGTGGTGGCCGTCGGAATATGGATTGCGCCCTCCTACTTGGGATCGAACAACCCGAGGGTGACCTAAATCCTCTAACCCCTGCTCCAGGTGACGACGAAGAACTTGATTCATGGTGGACACTATGTTCTGAAGGCAGCACATTAGCTTGCGGTGAACTTCGACTGACCGCGCCTAACGGGTCTCTGTACGCGCAGTTCGCTGCGACATGTGGAGCGCGAGGCACCAGCTATTGCACTCTCATCTTGGACGACGACGGTGAACCCCCAACATTGAAAGATTTGAGTCCCAGTCTCAACCCACCGGGAGATGACGAGTTCTTAGATCAGCTTTGGCTGTTATGCAGCGAAACTGATTCCAGAGCATGTAAAGACCTTACGAAATATGGTCCGGCAGACAGTCTGTACGTCCAGTTCGGTGTGTCCTGCGGAGGCAGAGCGGTAGCTCCTTGCGCTCGATTTTTCGCAGACCTCATTAGTTCATCGAGCTAGTCAGCTATCAAAGCTGCCCGCAAAAACTCGATAGTTTCGCGTCGAGCTCGCACCAGAGACCGCAGATCTGGCTCAAGACCTAACGCTCGCATCACCTCAGGTTCAGTGGCAACCCCAACAACGGCTGAATAGACCGCTAGCAACAGCATGCGAGGTTCTAACCGGCGAAAGCGGCCAGCATCCATCTCAACTTCAACAAATCGAACCGCATCACCCAGCATCACGCTCATCGCCGACGCCAGCTTTCCTGACGCAACACCACCTTGGCGGGAAACCAAACGAACTAACCCAAGCACTTCCGGGCGTCGAGCTGCAAGCGAAAACGTGGCTCTCACAAGATCTTCGATTCGTTCAAAACCTCGCGCCTGTGGGTTAGCCGCACCCGACAAGGCAGAGCCCAATTCATTTACAGCTAGTTCAATAGTCGCCTTCAAGAGGGCTTCTTTAGACGAATAGTGGTACAAAATCGCCTGCTTAGTGATCCCAAGGTCTGCAGCAAGGTCATCCAACGAAGTGGCGTCGTAACCGCGCATACCAAACGCAGCTAATGCAGAGTCCAAAATACGATCGCGGGTACCAGTGGGCACTCCAACACTTTAGATCGAATTCTCACAAATACTTACCATTTGGTAAGTATTCTGATAGAACTAATGCTGTGATCAGTGAAGCCCTTTCGGGCAAGCGGATAGCCATCACCGGCAGCACTGGATTTTTGGGTACCGCGCTAGTTGAACGGCTTCTTCGCGGGGTGCCCGACTGCGAGCTCGTGCTTTTGGTGCGTCCGAACCGCCGAAACAGCGCTCAACGCCGAGTTGAGCGAGAAATAATTCGCAACGATGCTTTCGACACTCTGAGGTCCCAATGGGGCGACGAATTTGACGCCATCTGCGAACAACGCATCTCGGTGGTCTCTGGGGACGTCACAAACGAAGGACTTGGCCTCAGCGAAGACGACCGACATCTGTTCACGTCTTGTGATGTAGTCATCCATTCCGCCGCAACAGTCAGCTTCGACAGCCCCCTCGATAGCTCAATAGAAATCAACTTGCTGGGACCTAATCGAATCATTCAATTACTGAAAGACATGGAAGTACGACCCCACCTCGTCGCAGTGTCAACCTGCTACGTAGCTGGCAATCGTCGAGGGGCAGCTAACGAAGAACTGCTAGCAGGAACTCCCTTCCAGGTTGACGTTGACTGGAGAGCAGAGGTCGATGCTGCCCGGAGAACCCGCACTGACCTAGATGCGCGCAGCAGAATCCCCGAGGAACTGAGCAACTTCAACAAAGGCGCTCGGGAAGAACTGGGCGCGGCTGGCTTGCCTATGCTCGCTGCCAAAACCGAACAGCTGCGCGTGTCGTGGGTAAACGATCAAATGGTGGAAGCGGGCAGGAGTCGCGCCACCTCACTTGGCTGGCCTGACGTATACACATACTCCAAAGCTCTAGGTGAAACGGCCCTGGTGGAACTGCACGATGACATACCGGTCAGCATCGTTCGACCCTCGATTATTGAATCAGCCTGGTCGCAACCATCACCAGGCTGGATCCGCGGATTCCGAATGGCCGAACCACTTATCGTCTCGTTCGCTAAAGGAGAACTCAACACCTTCCCGGGCTATCCGGAAGGCATTATCGACGTAATCCCCGTCGACATGGTCGCCGCAGCGATAATCGCCGTTGCCGCGAAAGGCCCCGCAGAGGAACCCGAAGTCTTTCAGGTTGCCTCAGGATCCACCAACCCTCTCCAGTTCAAAAAACTACTCAACACCGCGATGGAATGGTTCGGAGAGAACCCTGTTTATGATGCGAACGGACACCCCACCGCGAGCACAGAATGGAAATACGCTGGCTCGAGCGGACTCGAAGAACAACTTCATCGCGTCGTCAAGGCCTTTGACGTTGCGGCGAAAGTAATCAATCGCCTACCGATTCGAGGGGAGAACAGCTTCACCAGCAAGTTCGCAGAACGTCGCCAAAATCTCGATCAAATCAAGGGGTATGTCGATATCTACGGCGCATACGGCAAGTGCGAAGCGCTATATGGGATCGAACGCACTCTGTCTCTATGGAACTCTCTACCACTTGAAGATCAAGAACAATTCGGATTTGACCCCAGCGTCATCGACTGGCATCACTACATCACCGAAGTTCACCTTCCCACCGTCGTAATTCAAGCCCGAGTCAAAACCACGCCTGAAAAGCGAAGCGGACCAAGTCGGTCTGAACGACTTCGTACCGCGGTCTTAGACCCGGGCCGTCACTTCGCTGCATTCGACTTAGAAAACACGCTGATTGCTAGCAACGTTGTTGAAAGTTACGCCTGGCTAGCTACTCGACACTTGAGTCCGAAGAAACGCTTTGAGTTCGCCCTCCGAACCCTTACCGAAACCCCAGGCTTGTGGAGACGAGATAAGCGAGACCGCACTGACTTCCTCCGATACTTCTACCAGCGATACAAAGGCGCCCCGCTCAAACAGTTAGAGCGCGACGCAGCCGAAATGCTTAGCGATCTCATTCTCATCAAATCCTTCCCAGCAGGTTTGCGAAGGGTGCGAGCACACCGCGCTGCCGGTCACCAAACGGTTCTCATCACAGGTGCACTCGATATAGCCGTTGAGCCCCTGCGTCCTCTTTTCGACCACATAATCGCCGCGAAAATTGACCGCAAAGACGGCAAACTCACTGGAGAAATGCTCGATGTTCCCCCTACAGGGGAAGTGCGGGCCCAACTGATGGTGGACTGGGCCGAAGAAAATGGCCTCGACCCCCAACAGGGAGTTGCCTACGCGGACTCAGCATCAGATCTTCCGATGCTCGAAGCCGTTGGATACCCGGTGGCAGTTAACCCTGAGACACGACTAGTTACCATTGCTGAGCGGCGAGGATGGCTCACCGAGAATTGGCCAAAAACAGCAGGTGCGCCTAAACCGTTACTCCCAATGGGACAAAGACCAAATTCACAAGCAACCGCGGAAGGAGTCCACTGATGCTGGCTCGTCAAGGACTTGTGCTCGAAGTCGACCGGACCACTCCCCCAATAGTGTTCCACCACGGGGAGGGCTTTCGTTTCGAAAAACTGCCTTCAGGGAGCAGAGTTATTTACCCCAACGAGCCAATCGAACCGATCGAGGACGTCGACGGGGCTATTCGAAACGCTCTGGCCAACCCCCTCGGCGATTCCCCTCCCTTGGAGGCGCTGCTATCGCCGGGAATGAAACTAACCATCGCCTTCGATGACATTTCCCTGCCGCTACCTCAGATGCAAGCACCTGACATCCGGGGAAGAATTATCGAACATGTATTGGACATAGCGGCCAGCGCTGGAGTCGACGATGTTCACTTAATTGCCGCGCTCGCCTTGCACCGACGAATGACCGAGTCGGAACTTCGCCACGCTGTTGGCGACCGGGTATACGACGCGTTCGCTCCAAATGGTCAGCTGTATAACTTCGATGCCGAAGACCCAGATGGCCTCACTCACCTAGGCGAAACCGATCATGGAGAAGAAGTAGTCATCTCCAAAAGAGCAGTCGAGTCTGACCTAATCATCTATGTAAATATCAATCTCGTCTCCATGGATGGAGGCCACAAGAGCGTTGCCACGGGCCTATCGGGGTACACAGCGCTACGTCACCATCACAATGTTGAAACCATGCGACGCTCAAAGTCCTTCATGGACCAAGAAAAGAGCGAGTTACACACTAAGAACTGGCGCCAAGGTCGACTCATCCGAGACGCCGGCGTGAAGATTTTTCAGATCGAAACAACACTCAACAACGACACGTTTCCTGAACCCTGGGACTTCCTACAAAAACGCGAATGGGAGATGAACGCAAAAGAACGCCTATTTCTATTAGGCACCAAAAAGTTTTTGGACAAAGTCCCTAGAAAGTCAGCTCGAACCATCTTCCAAGGAATACGGGCTCCCTATGGATTGACTTCGATCCAGGCAGGAGAAGTAGAAGCGGTTCACGAGGTCACGACCGCAAATGTTTACAGGCAGCACCTGGTCCGTGTTGAAGGTCAGACTGACATTCTGTCAATGGGTCTGCCGTATCTCGGCCCTTACAACGTGAACTCCATCATGAATCCGATCCTTGTTGCGTGTCTTGGCCTGGGCTATTTCTTCAATTTGTATAAAGGCAAGCCACTAGTCCGCGAGGGCGGGGTGGTAATCATGAGCCATCCAACTCCCTGGGAATTCCATCCGGTGCATCACCCCAGCTACATCGACTTTTTCGAAGAGGTACTGGCAGACAGTACGGACCCAGAGGTCATAGAACACAAGTACGAAAAACGGTATGCGGAGGATGAGTGGTATCGGCACCTATACCGAACTTCGTATGCCTATCACGGAGTTCACCCCTTCTACATGTGGTACTGGTGCTCCCACGCCCTGGAACACGTTGCACAAGTAATAGTGGTTGGCGGAGATCAACGAGCTGTAAAGAGAATGGGGTTTCGTTCGGCTACCACTATGCGCGACGCTTTAGAAATGGCCACCGATGTCGTAGGCCGCGACCCAACACTCACTCATATTCACAATCCGCCGGTCCTGATGGCGGACGTTGTTTAGAATTGGGACCGACAGATGACGGATCCAAATCGCAGAAACCCCATCAGCCACTTAACTGATCGGCGCTCCAAGGCATCAATTTCGCGCGTCGTTCGAAAAGTAGAATTTCCCCTTAAGGCAGCTGAAACCCCCGAAGGGGAAATTCCTCTACCTTCAAACGTCGGAAGCAACTACGAAACAGACTGGGCGCGCAGATACGCATCGCGACTCACAAGACGTCTCGCTCTAGCGACCCTCGGCAACGGCCTCATCAGCTATTACGCCAACCCAACAATCAGAGGCCTCGACAGGCTCCATGACCTCGAAGGTCCAGCAATATTCGCCGCCAATCATCAAAGCCACGCCGACACGCTTCTGATGTTGACCTCGATGCCTGCACCCTGGAAACACAAGGCTTTCGTAGGAGCCGCAGCCGACTATTTCTTCGGCAATCGAATGACCGGAGCCATCTCAGCTTTGTTCATCGGCGCGATTCCTATAGAGCGCACTGCAATCAACCGCAACACCATTGAAAAAGCTGTCGATTTACTTCGAAGTGGCTGGAGCATGGTGATCTACCCAGAAGGTGGACGATCTCCAGATGGTTGGGGTCAAGAGTTCCGACCAGGAGCCGCTTTCCTCGCGAAACAAGCTGGAGTGCCCGTAGTACCAGTACATATCCGTGGCACCTTCGGTATCTTGCGCAAAGGACGCAACTGGCCCAAGAAGTCAAAAGCAACGGTTAATTTCGGTCGACCACTCGAATTCGCCGAAGAGGACAACAATCGTAGATTCACCCGAAAACTTCAATTGGCCGTGGAGTCACTGGCAGACGAAACCGCTACTGGAAACTGGTTCGCATCTCGACAACGAGCTCACTCTGACGAAAGTCCGGGCCTTGGAGGTCCGGACGCCGCTGCTTGGCGTCGCCGATGGGCGTTAACCCAACAGGAAGATGAGCGTTCTCAAGACCAACGTCGTTGGCCTTACGTTTAGATTGCCAGTGGCGAAATAACCTAAAGGGCGTATCGTCGGGGATGTCCCACAGCACGAAGTTAACGAGAAAGAGGACATGTAGATGGCAGTCGCCGCAAGCACTCCAATAAAACTCATCGAAAATGTTTACGCAAACCTTGACGAGAACATTGCCTTGGGGCGAGAGAAGCTTGGTCGAGGATTGACCTTGGCCGAAAAGGTACTGATTAATCATTTGGCCTCAGCCGACCAAGATCTGGACCGCGGGGTGAGCTACGTCGATCTGCGCCCAGATCGAGTAGCAATGCAAGACGCCACAGCACAAATGGCTTGGTTGCAATTCATGACAGCTGGTTTAGACGAGGTGGCTGTGCCCACAACCACTCACTGCGATCACCTAATACAAGCTCGCGATGATGGCAAAACAGACTTACTGGCAGCAAGTGAAAGTAACGAAGAGGTCTACGACTTCCTGGAAAGTGTTTGCGCGAAGTACGGAGCAGGGTTCTGGAAGCCAGGAAGCGGAATTATCCACCAAGTCGTACTTGAACAATACGCGTTCCCAGGTGGAATGATGATCGGAACCGACAGCCACACACCGAACGCTGGCGGTCTCGGAATGATCGCAGTCGGAGTCGGCGGTGCAGACGCCGTCGACGTGATGACCGGCTTTGCCTGGAACGTTCGCTGGCCCAAGGCAATAGGCGTGCACTTAACAGGAGAACTGTCAGGCTGGAGCGCCCCCAAAGACATCATCTTGAAGGTCGCAGAAGTTTTGACCGTTAAGGGCGGCACCGGCGCAATAGTCGAATACTTCGGACCCGGCGCAGAATCACTGAGCTGCACCGGCAAAGCAACCATATGCAACATGGGGGCGGAGATTGGGGCCACGACCTCTCTGTTTGGTTACGACCAAGCCATGAGCCGATACCTAAAATCAACTGGCCGAGAAGCCGTAGCTGACGCAGCAGACAAGGTCGCAACCCATCTACGAGCAGACGACGAAGTAATGGCGAACCCCAGCGCCTATTACGACGAAGTCATCGAGATCGACCTCTCCTCGCTTGCACCTCACATCAATGGCCCTCATACACCCGATCTAGCAAGACAAGTCGGTGACCTAGGCGCAGAAGCAGAAAAGAATGGATGGCCTTCAACTATCAGCGCAGCATTGATTGGGTCATGTACCAACTCAAGTTATGAAGACATAACTCGAGCAGCAAGCATCGCTCGAGAAGCAGCCTCTAAAGGCCTCACGGTGAAGTCCAAGCTATTAATTACTCCCGGCTCAGAGCAGGTCAGAGCAACAATTGAGCGCGATGGACTGCTAGCGGACTTCGAAGCCCTAGGAGCGACAGTTCTAGCTAACGCGTGTGGGCCGTGCATTGGTCAATGGGACCGCAGCGCTGAAGAGGGCCATATAGCGGGACAACCGAACGTCATCGTTACCTCCTACAACCGGAACTTCCCCAAAAGAAATGATGGTGACGCGGCAACGCTGGCATTTGTGACATCCCCAGAAACTGTCATGGCTCTGGCCCTCGCCGGAACCGTCGACTTCGATCCGTTAAGTGACACATTGACCAACGACAAAGGCGAAGAAGTGTCACTTTCAGTTCCTGTCGGTATCGAACTACCGCCCGAAGGGTTTGATCCCGGGCAAGATACCTTCGTCGCTCCCCCAGCCGACGGATCAGCCGTTCAAGTAAAAGTCGACGCGTCCTCCGAACGACTTCAACTTCTTGAACCGTTTCCCGCGTGGGACGGATCGGATTACGAGGACCTTCCGGTTCTGGTCAAAGCCAAAGGAAAGTTCACGACTGACCACATTTCAATGGCAGGGCCGTGGCTCAAGTATCGCGGTCACCTAGAAAATATCTCAGGCAACTTGTATTTGGGAGCGGTAAACGCGTTTGACGGATACGACGTCGGGCACGGGAAAAACCAGCTCAATGGCGAAACCCAAACTTTCCCAGATATTGCGCGGTCATACCATGAAGCTGGGCAGGGCTGGGTTGTAATTGGGGACGAGAACATGGGCGAAGGTTCAAGTCGAGAACACGCAGCAATGGAACCCCGCTTCCGCGGAGGCCTAGTCGCTATTGCTCGTTCTTTCGCGAGAATCCACGAAACGAACCTGAAAAAGCAGGGCATGCTGCCACTTACCTTCGTTGACCCCCAAGACTACGAACGTATCGGTGAAGATGATCGCATCGCAGTGCGCTCGTTAGCCCAGCTAGCCCCAGGTCATTCCTTAGACGTTGAGGTCACCTCACCTGATGGCACGACATGGTCGTTCTCGGCTAACCACACATTTAGTTCTGAGCAGATCGAGTGGTTTAAAGCTGGCTCAGCTCTGAACATCATCAAAGCGTCACTTTAAAAGCACAGGTCACACCGCCAGATCAACGGCTTGAAAACCCTCAAAATTCGTGTCGAGACGGTTCCCAAAAATGGGAAACCGGCCCGGGGGGCGGGCCGGTTTCAAGAGCCGTAAGGAGGAAGGGGTGCTCCGCCTCGGCTGACCGCTCCGGTGGGGGGCACCGTGTAGCGATCTCAATGTTGAGCGACTCGGGGGAAGTCGTTTATTCCCAACAGGAAACAAATTAGTTACCGATGGGTCATTCATCAAGTCGAAGTAGGAGATACTTTTGATCTATTTTATAGATTGTATTTTCATTTCGGATACGCTCTTTAAATGGAACTTAAACAACTAGAGGCCCTCGCCGCTGTAGCTGAGCACGGCCGCTTTTCCGCAGCAGCACGAGCTCTCGACACTGTCCAATCGAACATTTCCACCCACATTGCACGCCTCGAAGACGACTTAGGGGCGATCCTTATCGACCGAAGCGCCGGCCAGCTGACACCAGAAGGCCAAGTCGTACTGACCCGAGCACGCCGCATCAACACAGAGCTGGCCGCTCTACGCGACGACGTAACCTCCATGACCTCTCGGGTCACCGGTCAAGTCCGCCTCGGCATCATCGGTACAACCGGCCGTTGGTTGTTACCACCCCTACTCGACGAACTCAGCCGAGCGTTTCCCGACGTTATGGCAACAGTTATCGATTCCACCACCACGGCACTCGTTCCTCTACTCGAACACGGCGACCTTGACCTAACGGTGATCAACACGCCGCTGCAACACGACGAATTGTTCACCAGCCCACTCTTCAATGAACAACTAGTCGTCATAGCTCCTGAAGGACACCCCCTCAGTGCCGATGGCGATCGCCCCATCCACATCAAAGAACTTGAAGAACACGAACTTCTACTCAGCCCACCCGGCTCTAATTTACGAGTCCTCATCGATGACAAAGCACGTCAAGAAGAAGTGCAACTCCGCACCGTTGCCGAACTAGACGGCATTCGCCTGGCAGCGACGCTCGCTTTTCAAGGCTACGCACCGGCAATAGTGCCAGTCACAGCCATCCCAGCATGGATTGGACGAGGGAATTGGTCCGTGTTGTCGCTACAAGAAATGCCACCCCGCCACGTGGGCCTCGCCGTCCGACGTCGCGGAATGCTTTCCGCTCCAGCCTCCGCAACTCGAGATGTACTTCGACGCGTGGTGCGAGATTTTGCGCCGACAATTGACGGTCTTACCGCCGTCTAAGCAGGTTTACACGTAACAGCACTACTAGGTCATCGAACGCGCCTACGCTCATCATTGTGACGAACCCCATCACCCTTCAGCTGCGCCAAGGAACACCTGCTCATGCAGTAGCGGGCGTACACGACCTCGATGGTCGACCTGTGATGCTCATCCGCGCCGAAGACCCAGAACATCGCGGCGCTCTCACACCCGACGACGGCGACACTCTCACCACAGCAGCGACGATGGCTTTAGACAAAAAGCTCCCTATCGTCCTGCTCCTCGCGTCATCAGGTGCCGATGCCAACCATGGGGTCGCGGCGTTAGACGGTTGGGGTAGAGCAGCTCGCGTACTAGCTAAGGCGTCGGGGGTTGTACCGATTCTTGCAGGTGTAACTGGTCCCGCCGTCTCCGGGACAGCTTTATTGATCGGCCTTGCAGATGTGGTGGTGATGGCAGAAGACGCCTACGCATTTGTTAGCGGGCCCGTACCAGTTCGGCAAATGACCGGCGTCCAGGTAGATGTTGAAGAACTAGGTGGCGCCTCAGTCCACTACCGGGATACAGGCGCTGCCAGCATCGTCGTTCCACAAGATGACGTGCTTCCCACTATCAGCGACATTCTGCGCTTCTTGCCAAATCACAATAGTGAGGAACCGCCATTTCAACCCACAGCCGATCCACTCGACCGGGCAGTCCCGGAAGCTTTGAACCTCCTCCCAGACACCCCTACAGGTTCCTATGACGTTCGAGATGTGATCCGGCTAGTCGCAGACGACGAAGAGTTCTTAGAACTGAGAGCAGGTTGGGCAGGGAATTTGGTGACCGGACTGTCCAGCATCGGAGGAAAACCTGTCGGTATCGTCGCGAATCAACCGATGGCAATCGCCGGAACCCTTGACATACCAGCGTCCCAAAAGGGTGCTCGCTTCGTGACTATGTGCGACGCTTTCAACTTACCGATCATCACCTTTGTCGATACTCCCGGTTTTTACCCCGGCAAAGACCTGGAGTGGCGGGGCATGATCCGTCATGGCGCCCAGATGGCATTTGCGTACGCCCGGGCTACCGTTCCACGAATCTCCATCGTGTTGAGGAAATCATATGGGGGGGCATTCATCGTCATGGACTCCAAAACCATGGGGAACGATGCCTATCTCGCCTGGCCCACTGCCGAGATAGCTGTGATGGGAGCCACTCAAGCCGCGCAAATCCTTCAACGCGGAGAATCCGATGAAGCTATTGCCAGCTGGATCGAAAATTATGAACAGACATACCTCAACCCATATGTCGGAGCAGAACGTGGCTTCGTTGACGCCGTCATCGACCCCTCCGAGACACGTAAAGAATTAGCCGACCTGCTCGACCTTTTCAGTTCGAAGCGCGAACGGCTCCCCCGTCGCAGGCACGATAACTCGCCGTTATGAACACTTCGACCCCGCAAAGCCCTATCCATAAAGGTAATCGCTCCACTAGTTCGACAATTCTGTGCCTCTGAGGAGGCGAAACCCTTCAAGTTGAGGTACGGTCCAACCGGGGATTATCAAGCTGTGCAACGGCGCACCTCAGGGCTTGACCCCTTGGTCGATATACAAGACGTACAGAATGCAAAGGAATAATCGTGTCAGAAGAGTCCTTCACGATCACAGATAACCGAAGTGGAGAAAGCGTCACCGTTCCGATTGTGGACGGCACTATCTCATCAGCGGCGCTTCGAGAGTTGGACAAAGGCATGTGGTTCTACGACCCGGCCTACATGTCAACTGCGAATTGCAACAGCAAGATCACCTATATCGATGGAGGGAACGGAATTCTCCGCTATCGGGGTTACCCAATCGAACAACTAGCTGAGCACTCAAACTTTCTCGAAGTTTGCTACCTACTACTAAACGGCGAACTTCCCACCGAAGCCGAAGCCGAAGAATGGGTGCATCACATCACGATGCACACATACGTTCACGAAGATATAGCCCAATTCATGAAGGGCTTGCGTTACGACGCTCACCCAATGGGAACACTTGTTTCTACCGTTGCGGCGCTGTCGACCTTCTACCCCGAAGCAAAAAACATAAGCGATCCTCATAACCGACTGATCCAGACTCACCGGCTGATAGCGAAGATGCCAACCATGGCAGCTTTCGCCTATAAGAACCGATTGGGGCTGCCGTACGAGTACCCAGTCAATCACCTCGGCTACACAGGCAACTTCCTTCGAATGATGTGGAACGTTGCCGACCCGGCTTATGAGCCCGACCCCATTTTGACTCGGGCTCTAGACATTCTTCTGATCCTTCACGCAGACCACGAACAGAACTGTTCAACAACAACTATGCGAACAGTCGGTTCAAGTAACGCGGACCCATACTCAGCCGTCGCCGCTGCAACCTGTGGCCTATATGGCCCACTGCACGGTGGAGCTAACGAAGCTGTCATTCACATGCTTCATGAAATCGGCAGTTTTGAGAACGTTCCGGCCTACGTAGAAAAAGTCAAGGCAGGTGAAACCCTCCTTCAGGGATTCGGACACCGCGTGTACAAGAGCTACGACCCCCGGGCAACGATCATTAAAAAGACCGCTGATCAGGTTTTTGAAGTAACCGGCATGAACCCTCTTCTAGACATAGCGATGAAGCTAGAGGAGGTCGCACTAAGCGACCCGTACTTCATTGATAGGAACCTGTATCCCAATGTCGACTTTTACTCTGGTCTGATCTACGAGGCCATGGGATTCCCCATGGACATGTTCACTGTTCTGTTCGCTATTGGACGCACCCCAGGTTGGCTGGCTCATTGGCAAGAAATGCTCGACGATCCCGAGCAGAAAATTTACCGCCCGCGCCAGATGTATACCGGCCCCGATGAGCGGGACTATGTAGCAATGGCGAATCGGTAACTAATCAACCAGTCCACTTAGAGGTCAATAAGAATTTTGCCAACATTCGCGTTCGTTGCCATGTAGGTGTGCGCGTCGGCGATTTCTTCTAGCCGGTACCTTGAATCAATTACAGGCTTTAAGCTGCCGTCGGTAAATCTAGGGAACAGCTCCTTCAAGAAACGTTGATTCGCGTCAATTTTCTGTTCGATGGGCCTTGAACGCAACACCGTTCCGATCAGAGAGGCGCGCTTCGGCAGTAAAGCACCTAACGGTAACGATGCGACAGGACCTCCCATGGCCCCTACCTGGACAATGCGTCCCTGGACCTTCACACAACGAAGGTTCTTGGCAAGGTACTCGCCACCTATAACGTCCAACACGACATCGACTCCGCTTCCATCGGTCCATTCAGTGATGACATCCACAAAGTCGTGCTCGACATAGTCAATAACTACGTCCGCTCCAAGGTCTCGACACGCAGACGCTTTTCCAGCGGAGCACGTAACAGCAATCTCTCCGCCCAAGGCCTTCACAATTTGGATTGAGGCAGTACCGACCCCAGACGCGCCGGCATGGACCAGCGCTCGAGCTCCTGAGCCCAACATTCCTTGAGTGACAAGTGCATCATGGGCAGTCATAAAGACCTCGGGAATGGCTGCCGCATCAGCGACATCCAGGTTCGAAGGCACAGGTTGGAGCATTCGTTCGTGGGTGACTACTAACTCAGCCATCGCTCCGCCAGCAACTATGCCCATCACAGCATCGCCCACTGCCCAATCCATTACCTGCGATCCAACAGCGGCGATACGGCCGGAATATTCCAAGCCAGGCACCTCATATGCAGGCTTTGGACCCGGGGCTGGGTACTGACCTTGTCGCTGCATCAAATCAGCCCGATTCATTGCAGAGGAAGTGACCTCCACTAGTACCTGATCAGGTCCAGGGTCCGGATCGGGCACCTCCTGGATCTTCAAAACGTCAACATCGCCATATTCTGTGATTACCACTGCTCGCATCCGGGGCAGGTTAGCCGCATTACGCGCAGCAAAATCGTAGAACCCCTGGCGGTTGACTACGCTCGTGCTCCTATGGACTACACCTGGCCCGAAGAATTAGACGAATTGGCTGAAGAGGCCGCAAAGTGGGTAAGCGAAGCTACCGCCGACCTGTTAAAGACCGATGACGGCTGGTTGGTCGGCTACAGCGACGAGTTCACTTTGAGACTCGCCCAGAAGGGCTGGATTGGCATGACATGGCCCGTTGATAAGGGCGGAGACGGACGGCCAGAAGTCGAACGATTCGTTGTAACCGAACAACTGCTTTTAGGGCGCGCTCCTATGGCTGGATCGTTTTTCCCTGACAGGCAGATTGGACCAGTCCTACTGGCATATGGCACTCCCGACCAACAAGAGAGATTTCTACCCGCGATGAGACAGGGGAAGTCGAAGTGGTGTATCGGCATGTCCGAACCTGATGCTGGCTCCAACGTCGCCGGCATCAGCACCAAAGCCGTAAAAGATGGTGCTAATTGGGTCGTCAATGGGCAAAAGATTTGGACCAGCGGAGCCCAATCAGCTGATTGGTGTTACCTGATTTGCCGCACCGACCTGGACGCTGCTCCTCACAAGGGAATGAGTGAATTTATCGTCGATATGAAATCACCAGGCATCGAAGTCAAGCCAATCAAAGACGCTTCGGGTGATTCTCACTTCAATGAAGTCTTCTTTAATGACGTTCTCGTACCGGGAGAAAATCTTGTTGGTGAACTGAACAACAGTTTCGGCCAAACAATGCGTCAGCTAGAGCACGAACGCGGCGGAATTGACCGCTTAGCTTCCAACCAGCGCCTTTATCTGGATACGAAAGAATTAACCGACTCATCGGGTCCTCTTGTCAGGCAGAAAATGGCCGAGATCGAAACTGGCTATCGGATCGGACGGGACATGGTGCTAAGAAATGTTCTACGTCAGACTCCTTTCGCTCAGTATTCAGCCATAACCAAGACGTGGTGCACTGAGTTTGAACAGAAGGTCGCTAATTTCGTTGGGCTAGTAACGGGAGCAGACGCGATGCTAAGCAACCGGGTGTCTCGAAACCTTGTGTATTCGCCCGCCTACACAATTATGGGTGGAACGACTCAAATTTTGAGAAACATCATTGGGGAGAGAATTCTCGGTCTGCCGAGAGAACCAAGGCCTCAAACATGAATCGCGATTTCGCTGTTCTCCCGTTGACCGGCGCAATGAACTGTCGAGACCTTGGCGGCTACGAGGTTATTGATGGCCGTCACGTTAGGCGAAACGTTCTGTTCCGATCCGACCGTCTCAGCGAGCTGAGCGACGATGATCGAGAAGAACTCGCAAGTTACGGCATTCGAACGGTCATAGATTTTCGGACCTCCGCAGAATCAAGTAGGGACGTTTCTAATCTGTGGTCAACAGTGACAACCCACGCGCCCCTACCCATCGGAGACGAAATCGCACAACAAACTGAGTTCGTGGAACGGATCAGGGCGGGCCAAATTACTTCCGTAACGGTGAACGACGTGGCTGATAGCTACATCGAGATGCTCTCAGAATCAGGGATCCAGTTCGCGAGGTTCTTGGATTTGGCCGCAGACTTAGACTGTTGGCCTCTACTTTTCCACTGCACTGCTGGTAAGGATCGAACGGGCATCGCTGCTGCACTGATTCTTGAGCTTTGCGGCGTAGACCGCGAGTGTGTTCTTGATGATTACGAACTAACTAACGAGTTACGTTCAGAACGTCGCATTAATGAACTTAGGCCGAGTCTTGAAGCAGCGGGCGCTGATGTTGAAGCAATTCGGCCAGCTTTGTCGGCGCCGAGAGACGCTATGGCTCGGACATTGAGCCACTTGGACAATCAATACGGCGGAGTTGAGGAATTTCTGATCGGCCACTTAGGAATTCATTCTGAAACTATTAGAACCCTTCGGCTCAACATGTTGGTGTAAATAACAAAAGCGCTTTGCATTCTCACTATCAGTTTGTAACAACCTAAAGTCTGATGAGTTAGTAGACCTACTCAGAACGCCACGACAGGGCCTAAAGTCTGGAACGAAAGTCGATTAGTGAACGAAGAAGAGAACCGTTTCGAAGAAGCAGCTATAGAAGCCGAGTTCGAGACCGGCTACCGGGAGGAGACCAGAGAAGAGGCCCGCCGAGGCGTTGTAACTCGGCTGCTTCGCATGACTTCCGGGTCACTGGTCACCATCATCGGCGTGATAATGATGCCCTTACCCGGGCCAGGTCTTCTAGTCGTCGCAGTGGGGTTAGGGATACTCAGCAGAGACGTGGCCTGGGCAGACCGATTACTTCAGATAGTCCGAAAACGCCTACCAAGTGACAGTGACGGCCGGTTGCCTAGGTCCAGCATTGTCACGATGACTGTCATGGCCTTGGCAGGAATAGCTTTTTCTATTTGGGTAACTTTTCTCCGGTAATGCTCCTGGCCACCGAGTACGTGACAAGCGTCACTACTTGATAGTTACCGGAGTTGAAACTTCAGAGAAAAAATCGTTTCCTTTATCGTCAACGACAATGAAGGCTGGGAAGTCTTCGACCTCGATCTTCCAGACCGCTTCCATACCCAACTCGGGATATTCCAGAACCTCAACTTTTCGTATCGAGTCTTTCGCCAACCTCGCAGCGGGACCACCAATAGAGCCAAGGTAAAACCCTCCATAGGTTTTACAAGCCTCCGTAACTTGGCTGGACCTATTGCCCTTTGCGAGCATCACTAAACTTCCACCTTCAGCTTGGAACGACTCGACATAGCTGTCCATCCGGCCGGCGGTCGTTGGACCAAACGAGCCTGAGGCATAACCTTCGGGAGTCTTGGCAGGGCCCGCGTAATAGACAGGGAAATCTCTCAAGTATTCGGGCATACCTTGACCTGCATCGAGTCGTTCTTGAATCTTCGCATGGGCGATATCGCGAGCTACGACCAAAGTACCCGTAAGAGATAGTCGGGTTTTGACAGGGAACTTGGAGAGTTCTTCCCGGATCTCGTTCATTGGACGATTCAAATTGATGTCTATAACTTCATCTGAAAGTTCGGCATCCGAAGTATCGGGAAGATATTTCGCCGGATCTTCCTCTAGTTGCTCGAGAAAAATTCCGTCGGCCGTGATTTTGGCAAAGGCCTGCCTGTCCGCAGAACACGAAACCGCTATAGCTACTGGACAACTTGCTCCGTGACGCGGCAGCCTCACTACTCGAACATCGTGACAAAAATACTTCCCGCCAAATTGGGCCCCGATTCCGAATTCTCGGGTCAGTTCAAGAATCCGTTCCTCCCACTCCAGGTCGCGAAAACCATGCCCAGCTTCGCTCCCGGCTGTGGGAAGCATCTCTAGATATTTGGCTGACGCATACTTAGCGGTCTTAAGCGCATGCTCAGCTGACGTGCCTCCAATGACAACAGCGAGGTGGTAAGGAGGGCATGCAGCGGTGCCCAACGTTCGAAGTTTCTCATCAAGAAATTCGGTCAGACTGGTCGGGTTGAGAAGCGCCTTAGTTTCCTGGTACAGAAAACTCTTGTTCGCCGACCCACCGCCTTTCGCCATAAATGCAAGCTTGTAAATATCCCCTGGGCCCGAATAGATCTCAATTTGGGCCGGAAGGTTATTACCGGTGTTTTGCTCGTCAAACATTGTCATAGGTGCAAGTTGGGAATAACGAAGACTAGAAGTCTGGTAGGTGTCGTATACGCCTCGACTGATGTATTCAGCATCGTCGACACCTGTAACGACTCGCTCTCCTTTAGTGCCCCAGATAATTGCAGTACCTGTGTCCTGGCAACTCGGGAGCACTCCGCCTGCCGCTATGTTGGCGTTTTTTAGAAGTTCAACCGCTACGAATCTGTCATTGTCAGATGCTTCAGGATCTTCCAGAATCGCAGCCAATTGCTCCAAATGTTCTGCACGGAACAGATGAGCGATATCACGCATTGCCTCGGCAGTCAGCAAGCGCAGCCCTTCAGGCTCAACTTGCAAGAAACTTTTCCCGTTAGCTTCGAACACAGATACGTAATCTTCGGTGATTCGACGGTATGCAATCTCGCTCTCGGTGACAGGAAGCAGGTCGCTATATAGAAAGTCAGGCACGGCATTAAAGCTACTGGCTTTCTACAGATGCGGAGGAGACTCTTTTTGCGATCTACTGCTTCACGCGTTGCTTTTTACCTCTAAACAGGTGGCCCATAGCGATTTGCTTCCGTTTGACCCTTTTGACAGACAAAAAACAGGATGATCAGAACCAGCGGCGTCGGGACGATTCCCAGTGGCAACCACCAACCGGTGCGTCCTGTGTCATGAAGACGACGCGCTGTGATCGCCAAGTTCGGAACAAGCACAGCTAGGGCATACAAAATGCTCAGACTTTGTAGCGGACCTCCAACAACCCCTAATAGCCAACAGGAAGCCGCCAGAATTAAATTCGCGAACGCAAACCCCCAATATTCACGTCTACTCGCCCGCCCTCCGAAGTCGGCGTATTTAAGTATGCCTGCTATGTAACTTTCTACGAGAAACACGTTAGGACCGTACAACACTCAAGCTCAAGCGTCCCAACGGTGCAAAGCGCAGATTCGAACTCATAGCAGATAAGTAAGAACTACCGTTGACTGACATGACCGAAACTAAGCTGCCGCTAATAGAGGTGCCGATCGTTGACTACGGCACAGCTGAGACTGAGATGGTTGCCTACCGTGAAGAAGGCACAGCTCGCGCCCTTGATCTCGACAATCGGGGTCCAATCCGCTTTACCCCCGATGGTTGTCTTGATCCTGAAATCATTGACGCTTACGACCGCCACGGCTTTTACGTATTCACCAATGTCATAGATGAGCGGGAACTCCAAGAAATCGAGTCTGATGTCGCGATGATGCTCGATCGCGCGCCGGTTAGTAAGGATGCCCTTGTAGACAAACACGGAAATCCCGCCCTAGGCGTTGACCTCGAGGGCAGAAACATCAGTTGGGTCCGCCCCCTCTCCGACCCGCTCGGCGGAACAGATGCTTCATACGGCCGACACCAAGCGAAGATGAATGAGCCAGATCCACCCTCAAACGCACCGGATTATGTGGTTCAACTATTTTTGGGTTCGCTCCAGTTCTCAGACGCGTGTCTCCGGCTTTACGGACACCCAGATCTCCTGAGAGTTGCCGAAGCGATCAACGGGCCCGATTTCACTCCATTTAATGAAGCCGTGTGGATAAAACAGCCGGGCCTCGGCGGTTCAGTTGCTTGGCACCAGGACGGCTGGACTCACTGGGAAAGTCCTGAATTAGATGACCATACCCACGGCTTTAATTTCATGGCTCAGTTATATGGTTGCGACGCAACCAACGGCCTGTGGGTAATTCCTGGTTCGCACCGCGTCGGAAAAATCGACATCAAGGCAATGGTCAACGAAGCTGGCTCAGATCGCCTCCCTCAAGCAGTTCCATTAATTTGCGATCCGGGAGATGTAGCCATCACTAGCCGTCAAGCCGTTCACGGTTCCTTCGCTAACACAAGTTCGAAGGTGCGAGTAACAATTAATTTCGGGTTTCATCGCCGATCATCGGTGATCGGCATACGAAGCGGCGGTGTCCATAACCCGGTGTCGGAATATGACGAGGAGTACATCTTCGAACGGTCTAAAGCCATTGCCTGGGCAATAGATGCTCGCTCGCAGCATCACCCGACCGAGAAACGTTACACATACGAACCGTTCAAAGGCCTTGAGGGCCAATACGTCTGGGGAGAAGAAACTAAAACCCAGTTGCGCGATTACAACCTAAGAGATATCGGAATTTGATATGAATGTCCTTAACTACGAAATAGGCGACCATGTTGCAGTCGTCACTCTCAACCGGCCAGAGGCCCGAAATTCTCTTAATCCAGAGCTGATCGTGGCACTCGCCGAAGTTTGGGAACAGATAAAGGAAGATCAGCAAGTTCGTGTTGCGGTAATCACGGGAGCAGGCGAATCAACCTTTTGTTCGGGATTCGACCTTGGAACGACTATCCCTGTGATTACTGGCGCTCGGGACCCTCAGAATGAAGTCGAAGAGTTAATAGCGTCTGATCGTGATTTACTGCGTCGCGCCACACTTGCCGGATACGACATTGAAAAGCCTCTGATCGGAGCTGTTAATGGGCACGCCATTGCAGGCGGCATGGAGCTTTTGCTTTCGTGCGATTTACGAGTGGTGGGTCAAGGACTGAAGTTGGGGCTATCGGAGGTAGCGCTAGGACTTATCCCTGGGATGGGAGGAACGGCCCTTTTGGGGAGGCATCTACCCGGCGCATTAGCGATGGAAATGTTGCTCTGCGCTCAGCCAATTCTTAGCGACGAACTCGCTAATTCGGGGTTATTTAATCGGTTGGTTCCACCGGCTGACGTACTCACTGTGGCCTTACAAATGGCACATATCATCGCCGCTAACGCCCCTCTAGCCGTCCAAGCTGCCCGACGGGTGGTGCGACACTCCGCGGACCTTGGGGAACGAGAAGCTCTTGTTCTCGAATCTGAAGCTGGGGTTGTGTTAGGCCAAACCGAAGATGCGAAAGAAGGTCCGTTGGCGTTTATGGAGAAACGAACTCCTAAATTCGAAGGTCGTTAACGACAGGTTTTGTGGTCAGGGAACACGGGACGGCAACTATGGGTCCGGATGTGTCAGCCAGAAGCATCGCTAAAATCAGATAGCTCAATTATGTGAGCTTCCTCGACGCAGGTTCGGCGATAACGGAACATCTCTTTTGCCCCATCTGCGTCGGGCAAAGCAAGAAATGCTTCATAGTTGGGGTACCAGACAGCCAATACCTCGTGGAAACCTTCAAGGTCGCCAACAACCGCACCTTGAACCTTTGTCCGCCACAGCACCGAGCCACCAACTGCGCCTACGGAATGTTGAATCGCCTCCATATAGGACTTATAGGTTTCTCCTTCGGGGAACTCAGCTTCCGGGCTGTACCTGTTGATATTCAGCATCACCAAAGGGAACTCAGGTGAACCTGCCGCCAACCTTTGAAGTCTCGTTATTTGCTCTTCGCTTGATGTAATCCCACCGGTCATGAGATAAACCTACATCGCTACCTCAGGGAGATAAGCGATCTCGATTAGAGGGTGGAACTTCCAAGCCTGTTAAAGCTTCAAACAGTCGGGAAGGTGACCCTTTCATCTCTGCGATAGCTTGGTCGTCAAGGACTTCAATCCAGGAGTTATCTGAGAATTCAAGAATGGAGGGAAGACCCGAAGTCGCTTCAAGTTGTTGACTAGTTGCTTCGTTTGTATGGAGCAACTCGATATCAGCCTTCGAATGAGCAGATGCTTTCTTCCACGAAGTCTTCCCAAACGGATTCAGACCATGCGTGATGTCGCAGAGTTCGCAGCTCTTAGATTTGTCTGAAGTCAACTTCCCAAATATGTAGGAAAGCTCTCCTGAGAGACTTTTTTCGGCGTTATAAATACCAACGAATTTTCGCATGATGTTCTCAATCAAAAGATTAACGGGGGAATGTCTCCAAATACCCAGGTATCAAATCAAGAGCGGCCTGCTGTGATGAGAGGTCAATTGGTTGGTCCGTAGGCAAAGATTTAATGGCGCTACAACCCTGATAGACAGCGCCAAGGTAAAGCAGGACAAAGAAAGCAACCACATAGATCCAGACTTTCTTTCTTTCCGGCTCTTGTCGGTCCCACGCGCCTTCCATGTGTGAAAACGCTAACGGCATTGTCGTGAAAGAAATGCGTGGTTGACTTGCCCTGATAGGGACCGCAGAAGCGATAGGAATTTTCAGGCTGCGAGCGCTCAGGCCCCGCAAAGAGAATCGTGATTATCGCAGTGGAGTTGTGGGCGTTTGGGACGATATTTCTGCAACTTTGGAGTCCGCTGATGACAACGTGCCAAGGGTGAATGATTGGCGACAAAGCCACCAAAACTGAACAACCTCACTTCACCGCTGTAGGGTCGAAGCAAACTCAAGGGGGAAACATGAAGTTCGGAATGCTCTACGAGCTACAACTGCCTAAGCCGTGGGATGAAGAAGCGGAGTTGCGTCTAATCGAGGAAGCAACTGAACAAATTGTGCTGGCCGACCAAATCGGAGTTGATCATGCGTGGGCCGTGGAGCATCACTTTCTTGAGGAATACTCCCATTGTTCGGCTTCAGATGTATTTCTCGCTTCGCTGGCTGCCAAGACCGAACGCATCAGAATTGGACTTGGTATCCGACAAGTGATTCCCAACTACAACCATCCCTCTCGTAGCGCAGAGACAGTCGCCATGTTGGATCTGATTTCTCGAGGGAGAGCTGAATTTGGCATCGGAGAAGGAGCAACACGCCTGGAACTGCGCGGCTACGACATAGACGCTAAAAGGAAACGGGAATTATCGCTTGAGGCAGCGGAACAAATCGCCAACATGATGGTGATGGAACCGTACCCCGGCTTCGAGGGCGAAGGTTTCTCAATGCCCTGTAGAAATGTGGTCCCCAAACCGCTACAGAAACCTCACCCACCGATGTGGATAGCTTGCACCAACCGCTCGACGATCGAAGTAGCGGCGCGAAATGGACTAGGTGCGCTGGCCTTTAGCTTCGTAGACCCAGACGAAGCCAAAACATGGGCAGACACTTATTACGACATCATCCGAAGCGACGAATGTGTGCCGATTGGCCACAGCGTCAACGCAAATCTGGCCATGGTGGCGGGCTTCAGTCTTCACCGCGACGCTGATGAGGCTATGCGCCGCGGCATCGACGGGTTCCAGTTTTTTCGGTATGCGGTCAACGCATTGGTGGCCAACGAAACAAGGCCCGGGCGTAGCAACCTATGGGGAGAGTACGAAGAACTTCGGGGGCCGGAGTTACCCACCATTGGCGCGCCCGGCATCGGCACACCTGAAGATTACACCGCCTTAGTTAAAGAATTTGAATCCGCCGGAGTCGACCAGGTCATCTTCTTACAGCAGGGCGGCAAGAATGAACACAAGCATATTTGTGAAAGCCTTGAACTGTTCGGAGAAGAAGTGCTTCCACATTTCGCTCCCTATCGAGATGAGCGAGTAGCACAAAAAGAGCTGGAATTAGCTCCGTATATCGAAGCCGCTTTAGAACGCAAACAATGGATGACCCCGTTAACAGACGGAGAGATTCCTATAGTTCCGCCTTCGCAGGCTCGGGAATCGTTCTACGTAAAGTCCTAGCTACGAGTCAGCATCCAACATTCTGCTGAGAAAACCGTTGATGTCCGATCGAGCTTGTTTAGCCACAGCCGTGCCGGCCGCAAATCCGTCGAAACCGTGCGGCGCTCCTGGGTAGACATGTAGTTCAACAGGCACCCCGGCGTGGTTTAGCCGCTTTGCGTATTCAATATCCTCGTCCGCGAAGCCGTCCAAACTGCCAGTCATGATGAACGCAGGCGGCAAGCCGCTTAAATCAACTTCTCTTGCTGGAGCAGCGTGGCTTGGAACTGCATCGGTTTCAAACAAATCACCCAAATAAGAACTCCACCCAAAGTGATTCGATTCCGGATCCCACACAGGGACATCCCAGTTGGCGGTAGTCGAGGTGCGCGTATCGTCAATCATTGGGTAAATGAGAATCTGATAGTCGACTTCGAATTCGCCTCGATCTCTGATCAGCAAGGCCAAAGCTGCCGCCATGCCGCCTCCGGCACTTGGTCCACCGATACCTATCCTTTCGACGTCAACCCCAACTGATTCGCCGTTCTCTTTTAACCATTTGAGGCCGGCGTAGGAGTCTTCGAGACCGGCTGGGTAGGGGTGTTCTGGCGCTAAGCGATATTGAACGGCTGCTCCAACTAGCCCAAACCTTTGGCACCAACGATCAAATCTCTCATCGTCTTGCTCAGGGTTCCCGAGCACATATCCCCCTCCATGAGTCCAAAATAAAGCTGGTGAGAGCTCGGTCGAACTTTTGGAACGGTGCACTCGAACCCGTACATCATTTCCGTCGACTCCAGGAGCGAAGTAGTCCACTCTCTCAACCGCATCGGAAAGATCTACTCCTTCGTTGCGCATCAGACGCGAGGTCCGGGCAGCTTCGAGGGTCTCGCCGTTGATCGTTCCCAACGTCGGTTGTGTTTCCAAAAAAGCACGCACTTCTGGGTCGTAATAGGGCTGTGAAGTCATGTCCTGCACCGTAGAGCAAGAGCCGAGTGCTGTGCTTGACAACACCGCCTCATTTCGAGCTGTAGACAGGGGCTCGCATCTAGATATGACTGCGGTGAAGGATCGCAAGTCAACCAAAGAAAGGACATATCGATGCTGGACGACCTAGGAATAATCGCTCAAATAATTGAGGCCGCTCTTTTGCCGCTTTCGTTGATCTATTTGGCGCGAGAGGCGCAGCTAAACGTGAAGCTCACAAGGGCGCAATTCAGTCACACTCTTACCGATCGTCTCTATGAGAGGTACTTATCGTCAACACAGAACGAGGAATTCGTTGCCTTTCTTGCCAAGGATTTTTCATCTGAGGAATTAGCCGCTGAGGATCAATGGCGAGTAACGCTTTGGACAAACACCATGTTGGTTGACCTTTTCGATACTTACGAACAGCGGGCGAATGGGTTGGCAACTCCTGAGCAACTAGACATGCGGGTGAATTTACTCAAGTTGGGACTTATGCAAAGTCCGGGCGCGAAGGCTGCTTGGTCACTATGGAAGCCATCGAAAGACGCCGCCTTCGTTAACTGGTTCGAAACCGAAATTTACGGAGGTCCTATTACAGATGACTTTCTTGATAGGGCTGCATCGTTAAATATGAGACGGGATTAGTCGACTCTTCCTCAAAGGCCATCAACGGGTAGATTGACATCATGGAGGGAAGTAGGGGCGACCGTTCACCGGGTCCAACCGTTCAAGACGTTCTGGGTGAGGACGCAATTGCTCCTCCCGAAGTCCTCCTTCGCGAATACCCGCCGCCTTATTCAGATAACCAAGAAATCTCTGTGGATCGTTATCTGAGCCAGGAATGGCATGACCGAGAAGTTGAGCATGTCTGGCGGAAGGTGTGGCAAATGGCCTGCCGTTTAGAAGAGATACAAGAGGTAGGCGACCACATCATTTATGAGGTGGCTAACGAATCAGTAATAGTCGTCCGAACTGGTTCAGCAACCCACGACATAACCGCCTACATAAATTCGTGCCTTCATCGAGGAACTCAGCTTCGTACCGAGGGGGGAAACCTTCACAGGTTTAGGTGCCCTTTCCACGGCTTTACCTGGGATCTGCAGGGCGATCTTGTTCACATACCGAACAGCTGGGACTTCCCAGATATTGTGCCTAAAGATTTTTGTCTACCTAGAGCAAAAGTTGCATTCTGGGGAGGTTTCGTTTTCGTCAACTTTGATGACGACTGCGAGCCCTTCGACAGCTATATCGAGGTGCTCGACGAAGAATTTCAAGACTTTCCGCTAGATCAACGATGGAAGGCTGCACATGTCGAAAAGGTTATGCCGTGTAACTGGAAGCTCGCTTTAGAGGCCTTCATCGAGAGCTACCACATCGGCGTTACACATCCACAAACTGCTGCTTACGTAGCTGATGCAAACACGCAGTACGACATCTTTCCTGGCTCGCGTCACGTAAACAGAATGATCACCCTGGAGGGAATACCCAGCCCCAATTTAAGAGACGTCCCTGCAGAGGAAACAATTAGAAAAATGCAACGCGATGTTCCTTTCCATGGGGGCGCACCCATAGTGCCTCAGGAAGGCGACCGGGTGCGCGAGCTTCTCGCAGCGCGTGCCCGAGAAAAGTTGGGAGCGTCCGCTCAAGCCGACATGTCCAGGCTTTCAACATCCGAGACGTTGGACGCTATCGAATACTTTCTGTTCCCGAACTTCGTTCCTTGGGGCGGTCAGGGCGTACCTATCTGCTACCGCTTCAGACCCAATGGGAATGACCCTCAGACTTCCATTATGGAGATAATGCTTCTCTTCGCTCATCCAGATAAAGGGTCTCCCCCACCCCCTGCGCCAATCGTAAAACTGGGCCTTGACGACAGTTGGAGCGATGCGGACGCGCTGGGCGGGGCAGGAATGGTTGTTGACCAAGACACTGAGAACTTGGTTCGAATTCAAAGGGGCCTGCGAGCTACCAAACGCGGCAAAGTAACATTGGCGACATATCAGGAGAGTCGCATTCGTCACTTTCACGAAACCCTCTACCATTACCTTGACTCCTCTCTGTAACTTCCCAACCATGAACGATCACCACGAAATCAAGAATCTCGTTCATCACTACTGCGACCGGGTTTGCCACAACGATCAAGAATCCTGGCTGGAATTATGGGCCGACGATGGCGTCTGGAATATCGGTCGAGGCCCGGTCAGGGGCAAGAACGAAATTCGGGCCGCTATGGCGAGTTCCATGAACCTTTTTGAGTCGGTAATCCAAGTCGCGCTAAACGGCACCGCTACCACAAACGAACTCGAGGGGGAGGGTCGTTGGTATTTCAGTGAGTTCGCTAGAACAAAATCTGGAAAGACACTTCACTACATTGCCTATTACGACGACACCTACAGCCGAGTTGACGGTAACTGGAAATTCGCAAGTCGGTCAATGACTTGGCTCTATCAGGGGCCTCCTGATTTGAGTGGGGTCTTCGGACCGCCGGCCGGTTATCAGAAGTAGAAAAGAATTATGCGCAGTCTTTACCTCGTCGCCGGAACCACTATGGCTGGAGTGTCTTCAGTATTCGCGCTCCTCGCTGAAATTCACAATGAGTATGGCATAGCTGAACGAGATCTCGGTTGGATCGCCGGATCGGCGTTCATCGGGGCACTCGTTACTCAGTTATGGCTTTCTAGGTATGCAGATCGAGGGTATGGCGGGTTACTAATGCGCGCCGGCGTGGCTGCATCTGCAATAGGGCTTCTCTGGTTCGGGCTCGCCGATCAACTATGGCAATTTGTTGTTGCCCGCTTGATTCTTGGCGCCGGAGTTGGGGTTATCGTGCCCGCTAGTCGCCGATACATAATCGTGAATGCGGGCGATGATCAAGGTCGACAACTCGGGGCCTTTTACGGCGCTTACTTGGCAGGGTTTGTCTTTGGGCCGCCGTTAGCAGGCGCTCTGACAGTGGCTTTCAACGTCAAGACTCCATTCGTTATTTTTGGGGTACTGACTGCAGCAACATACGCCTCGGTCCGCAAACTCGTGATACCAGCGGCCGAGAATCGTCCTCATGGCGACAAACGGGTCTTGCGACGTCTAATTCGCGTCCGCGCAATGGTCGCTGCTCTTTTAGTCGTAGTTTCGTTTAGATATTCGATAGGCGTGTTCGAACCGCTGTGGGCACCACACATGGACAATTTGGGGGCGTCCACCATGGTGATCTCGCTCTCATTGACCGGTTTCGCGTTACCCATGTTGATAATTGCCCGCTGGGCTGGTTCACTCTCGGACCGTTACAACCCTCGAATAACTTCGCTGTTATCGGCGTTCGCTACCGTTCCTTTAATGGCCTCCTACGGCTGGATCACATCCGTACCAGTTCTGTTCATTGCTGCGATGCCACACGGAATTATGGAAGCGATACAGTCACCAGGATCTCAAGCCGCCGTCTCTGACGCCGCCCCTAAAGACGATGCGGCGGCGGCGCAAGGGTTAGGGGAAGCCATGGGTTCCGCTGCATCAATGATCGGCGCTTTATCGGCTGCTCCCCTCTATGCCTGGCTCGGTGGCGGTCCGGCATTTCTCATAGGCGCTATAACGATGGCCGTGTTACTCACGCTCAGCTGGCTGCTTGACCCTCCGCCAACATCAAGAAAACAAGTTGACAAGACGCGCCAAGGGTCGGAATAACTCGCCCGCGCGATTGGAACTTTCAGTCCGTAATTAACGTTGCGCTACTAGCTTTTTCGCGGGGTGGACGACCTAGAACGAACTCAGGGGGACGCAAATCATTCAGTTCACTTACCGCAGTCGGTTCACTGTAATAACCCAGCGCATAGCTTCCCATGGTGTAGCCGAGCATCTCCTGTAAATCGGGATCAAGACCTTCAGCGATCTCCGGTGGGCAAGACAGATACTGATTTTCTTCGGTACGTAACCAACCGAGGCAGTATGTGATGTTGATCCCTGTTCTGTTCGACTCACTTAGATTTTGGCCACCCCCATGGATAACCGACCCTGAGTAGAGTAGGACGGAGCCCGCGGTCATAACCGCTTGGGTAGTTTCTTCGTCAGTCGCTTTGCGGTCTTCGGACCAGTTAACAGATCCAGGAACAACTCGAGTTGCGCCGTTTTCTTCAGTGAAGTCTGTAAGCGCCCAAATAGTGTTGAACTGCGGCTCGATTTCCGAAGGGAGATATCCACCCCATGCGAGACGGTCCCGGTGTCGCGGTTGCGCTCCCTGCCCGGGCTGAATATTGATTATTTGCGTGAGGTGTAACTGAATTTTCTCAGTGAAAGGCTGAAGGAACTCTCTGGCTAGGTCAGTAATGGTTGGATGCATCACTAACTCTCGGGACGCTTCACTGCGCGCCACTAGCGCGCCTGTTCGGCCCGTTAGCCTGCCCGTGAAGTCATCCCGGCCCGTTGGTGTTGCCTCGATAAGAGGACCTAATTCCGAACCGAGGCGTCTTGACAAGTCATCGTCCATAACGTCTTTGAGGACACAGGCTCCGTCTTCTCGTAAGACGTTAACGATGTCGTTTCTGTGGGCATCAACGTCGAAGTAAGCAAGTTCAGCCATATACGTAGCCTAGGTCAGCAGTTGACATCGCTAGCGCGAAGTGTGGTGCGCATCAAAGAATTCAAGAACTTGTCTGACGTCGCTCCGTCATTTTCTTGAAGTGTTGGGCGCCATTCATCGAAGGTACGCGCCCCTCTCCGGGTCCCATATCAGCCATTACTGTGAAGGCGGCCGGCAACCGAAAACTAAAAGGTTGTTCTTGCGGGACGTCACATCTCTCGTCATCGCATGCCTGCCATCGGACCTTCCCAGCGATTCGAACCCATCGCCCATCTTCGTCTTTTTCGACCGCGCGTCCATTTTGAGCGACGGGTAAACGCAAAACGACGTCCCCTTCATACACCTCGAGCGTATGACCGTCGCCGGACAAAGTTAACGGTCGCGTCTTAGGTCCAACAGGCGTGTACGAAACGATGCCTTCTAGCTCTTCGTCTAACTGAATTGAGGCCGGCACCAAACCCTCAGGAACCGGTTGCCCATACAGATGCATTCCCTCTGGGACAGAAAAGCGGGCAACGATCTGACGGGTGATACCTACGGGCAGCGTGTCGCCTTCGAAGGCAACTTCGACCTTTACCTGCTGATCGTCCCCGTTCTTCTTGATGAGGTCTACCTGCTCACCCTTCAACGCAGCAAGCAACTGTTCAGGACCCGGCCGAACCGTGAAGTTATTCTCAAAGAACTTTTCGAGAATTATTCCATCGCTATCGGTTACATACACCCCCGGGTACGGAATGCCGTACCAAGGGTGATCGTCCTCTGCAATCGTGGTGTTGAGGATGCCAAATTCGCGGATAATTTCACTATCAGGGTCTGAGAGCATCGCAAAAGTCGTTCCATGGGCGTTCTTGAAATCCGCAAGTGCATCAACTTCGTCGTAACTCAGAACGTAAAGCTTTGCGCCTGCTGCTTCGAACGCAGGCATACCTTTTTCCAACTCGACCAGCTGGGTACGACAAGGGGGTCACCACACCGCCGATCGAGTGAAAACTAGGATCGCTGGTTGGCCTTTACGGTCAGCGTGAAGGTCGAGGTCGTTGCCATCTGAGTCCAGAGTGATCACGTCGGGAAGCGGTTCGCCAACCTCTGGCCCGGTGGGGAAAGCCCCCAGCGGATTAGATCTGGGTCCAAAGCCTGCAGGGAGCGGAGCTATGTAGCCCTCTGCGTCCTCATATTGATTTGGCCCTAATTCCGAACCGCGCGTATCGCGTTCAATCTGCATATCTGAAACCTAGTTCGTTTTGACCGACTACGGTCCTGAGATAGCGACAACGAAGGGAACCGATGGCATCAAAACCACTCCGATTCGGTGTCATGTACGACTGCCGGCATGTTCCTGGCGGCGACATGACAATGACCGATGTGTACGCGGCCACTATCGAACAAGCTGTGTTAGCCGACGAACTTGGTTTTGATCATGTTTGGTTCACAGAACATCATTTCCTTGAAGATGGTTATCTTCCAGCGTTCCAGCCTCTCGCTGGCGCAATAGCTGCTCGGACAAAGCAGATTCGCATTTCAAATGACATAGCTCTTCTGCCTCTATACCACCCGATTCGTTTAGCCGAGGAATTGGCGGTCCTCGACCAGATATCTAATGGTCGAATGGAGTTTGGAATTGGCATGGGTTACGTACCAAAAGAATTTGATGCGTTTGGAGTTCCGTTAAGAAACAGAGTCTCTATGACCGATGAGGCGATCGAGATACTTCGTCTTGCTTGGGGAGAGGGACCATTTAGTTTCAGAGGCAAGCGCTACAACCTGTCAAATATTGATGTACATCCAAAACCGGTTCAACCCGGCGGTCCTCCCTTATGGATTGCTGCGATGAAAGAGCCTGGCGCGTTGCGAGCAGCGCGCTTCGGCACAAATTTGCTTCCTCAAGGACGTCGAGAAGAAGTTCTAGATCCTTGGAGGGATGCAGTTAATGCGAAAGGCGAAGATCCCGATGATTACCGCGTCGGGATCATCCGTTCTGTATATGTGACAGATGATCGAGAAAGAGACTGGCCGAAGATTCGGGAAGCAGAACGTTTTCGTATGGGCGTCTACGGCTCCTTTATGGCAGAGACCCCAGATGAGTACGGGTGGGGAAGCTCCGATGGCATACCTCAGAACGTGATTGTCGGAGATGCAACCCAGGTAACTAAGGAAATCTCTGAATTCATCAACACGTATGGCATTACCGACATTGCAACCTCAGGCTTGCCGCCGGGGATAGAACCCGAGTTCATGGCCGCAAATCTTGAACGGCTAGCTTCGGAGGTAATACCGAACTTAAGGTGATCTCAGGCAGAATCGAAAGCGTACGGCTCAAGTGTCTCTTGCGCTCGCACTCGATACTTGTGCCAGTTGCCTCCTCCGTAATATGCCAGGCTGCCTGGCTCAGCATCCCCATGGCCGTTGTAATAAGAAAGGCAATCTCGCAGCGGAGCGGTCGCTATGTCCGCCTGTTTGCAATGCTCAGCGTAAGTCAGTTCTGCCTCTTCGTTGATATCAACAATCTGGTGCCCTTCGTCGCGCATGTGTGACAACATCCAAACGATGTAATCAGCATGCGTTTCAATGGCATCGGTGAAGTTGAAGCTGCCGCCGCCGCCTTGCGGGCCGGTCATAATGAACAAGTTAGGAAACCCGTTGCTGTGAATACCTAAGAACGTTTTAGTTCCCTCATTCTCCCATTTATCTTTCATGGTTTGGCCTCCCCTTCCGGCGACCATGTTGAAGGTCGAGGTAGCCATCCACTGAAAGCCCGTGGCATAAATCAGAACGTCAAGAGGAAATTCTTCATCGCCGTGGACAACTCCTCGTTCGTTGATGCTGGTAACACCCATTGGAGCAGTATCAACAAGATGCACATGGGGAAGATTAAAGGTGGGTAAGTATTCGTCGTGAAACGTCGGCCTCTTACAACCGTACGGATAGTAAGGCTTTAATGCTTCGGCCGTTTGAGGGTCTTCAACAATCGCATCAACTCGCGCTCGAATCTGTTCCATGATCCGAAAGTTCGAGTCCAACTGTTTTTGAACTAGCTCCTCCGGACTGAGTTTTTCGGAATGTTCCTTTCGTTCCTTGAAATCATCCACTCGCCCTGCCAGATAGTCATCATTAGCTTGGATTGCACTTCGCCCGGCAGAGATTCGCGCAAAGCGTTTGCGTCGAGCTCGAGCCCAGCCAGGTTCTTTTTTCCAGGCTTCAATTTCTTCATTCGCTGTCTCACGCTGATCTCGCACATCTATCGAAGATGGTGTGCGCTGAAACACGTATAGGTCTCCCGCCACCTTCGCTAGTTCCGGGATGGCTTGGACCGCTGTAGCGCCCGTTCCGATAATGCCTACGGTTTTACCCTCAAGGTCTACGTCATAGCGCCAACGAGAGGTGTGGAACGATTCTCCCTTAAACGTCTCCATACCGTTTATTCGGGCCAACTTGGGAGTGGTCAAAATTCCGTTCGCCAAAATGACGTACCGGGATTTCATGGCGTCACCGCGATCAGTTCTTATCGTCCATCGAGCTGACTGTTCATCCCACTCTGTTGTTTCGACGGTCGTATGGAAGAGGCATTTGTCGTAGAAACCAAACTTGGTCGCCATAGTTTGGCAATACTCGAGAATTTCGAAGCCTGAGGCAAACTTCATAGTTGGGAAATATTCCATTTCCTCCAAAAGAGGGAAGTAGCTGTAGGACTCGACGTCACAAGCAATACCTGGGTACCTATTCCAATACCAGGTGCCCCCAACATCGCCTCCCTTTTCACAGAACCGAACATCGTTGAAGCCAGCTTGTTTGAGTCGGTACCAAAGAAGCAATCCCGCGAACCCGGCGCCAATAACCAAAATTTCGCATTCGTCGGTTAACGCTTCACGTTCAACTGGAGGCTCTGAATAGTGGTCTTCGAGGTATTTGGAGAATTCACCTTCCATCGTCATGTAGTCGGCAGCGCCGCGACGCTGTTCTTTGAACTCTCGATACTTTTTTTGTTCGACTGCGTCGAAGGTTGCGTTCGATGAGGTTTCCGGGAGTGTTTTGAGAGCGAGATTTGGATTGACCTCGTAACCGTGACCACGAATTTTTTCGCTCGACTTACTTGCCCTGGTGTCAAAGATTTTGAGTCCTGTTTCAGGATCAATACTGATCGCCATTTTTCCTCCGTTCGAAACGTTCGCGATGTTACGCAACCGGGGTCATGTCGCGTTGACATTGTGACTGCAATAAGGATTCATCAGCTCGAGCAACCTCACCGGGAACATTTAATTACCGGCTGGTAACGTTTGGTTTGTGACCGCTCGCACCTGGATAGCTGTTGCTTTCGCCGCCGCGAGCGCTGGCGTGGCTCAAGGCTTCGGTCGTTTCACTCTTGGCGTCGTATTACCCGCCATGCGAAACGATTTAGGGCTTTCCAACACTGTCGCAGGGTCTCTCGCGACTGCAAACGTAACTGCCTATCTCGTTGGCACCCTCGCGGTCGCTATCGCTTCATCTCGAATCACGCTGTTGACAATTATGCGAATCGGGCTACTGATTGCGGTGGGAGGCCAAGTTCTGTGCGCTTTTGCTCCTGGGGTGATTGTGCTTGCCCTTGGAATGTTTTGTTCAGGTTTCGGTGGCGCGTGGGTATGGATCCCAACCCCGGTAGTCGCTAGCGCCGCGTTCCCACCTGAAAAGCGTGGCACAGCAATCGGTCTCCTGTCCTCAGGTATGGCCTTAAGCATCGTGTTCACTAGCCAATTGGCTGGCTGGGTTCGGCGCATATGGGGAGACGAGGGTTGGCGCAACGTCTACGTCGTTCAAGCAGTACTCGGTCTTTTAATTGCCGCCGGCACCATTGCAGTGGTTCGTCACGCGCAAGAGCAGCTATCCGACAAAGGCAGCATCGGTGGATTCGATGCACTACGGCGCGTGCCTGGCTGGAAGCCTGTGACGGCCATGTACACCACGTTCGGCTTCATGTATCTACTGGTTTTGGCCTTTATGAGCAGTCGGTTAGAAGACGACAACGGATGGTCGGCTAGTACTGCTTCGCTATCGTTCACTCTCATCGGACTTGGAATGGTTGTCGGCGGGCCGATAATTGCCAAGTCAGTAGCGTTGTTCGGGACCCGTGCAACTCTAGCTACAGCCTTCAGTCTCTGGAGCACTTTGGTAATTCTAATTCTGCCTGGATGGGTAGTTCCAACGCTCGCCTCTTCCGTGGTTATCGGGATGATCTTTGCTTCGATCCCTGTGACTCTCACCATGTACTTCGTACAGAATGCTTCCCCCGAGGATTACGGCCCTGGGTTCAGCGCAGCGACTCTCGCTTTCGGGGTAGCCCAGATGATTTCTCCCCAAATTGGAGGGGCCCTCGCTGACTGGACCTCAACTTTTCTTTGGGTCCTCATTTTGTCCGCAGGGTGCGCTCTTCTCGGAATCCTCGGAGCGTTAGGGCTTCCAAAACGCTCTGCGACGCCCCCAACAATTGTCCTTGAGCCTCCAACAACGCAGCCTCTTGTAGCTCCATCGGTTTTCACGGTTAAGCCTCATTGAGCGGACCGGGCAATGCCCGCCTAGATTCGTATCATGAGCGATTCTGTTTCCGAGTCCGGTTTCGATCTACAACAGATCGATCGCTTGTTGACGACTACACGAGCAGTTCGAAAACGTCTGGATTTCGAACGCGATGTCTCCGACGAACTGCTTTTCGAATGCATTGAGCTAGCAGAACAGGCCCCTACAGGTGGAAATGACGCCAGTAGGCGCTGGATGGTGATTCGAGATGAGTCCATCAAGAACCAGTTAGGTGATCTTTATGCTGAAGTGGGTGAGCTTTTTGTCAACGCTCGCGGACGACTTGAGGGTACGGGTCACCCCAAGGAAAATGTGGTGACATCAAGTGCTTACTTGGTCGAAAACTTTTCCAGAGCGCCGGTGCTCGTGATGTGCGCTATCTGGGGTGTTCATGACAACAGTGGACGGCCCGGCTTATTCGATAGCGCTATTCCTTCTGCATGGAGCTTCAATTTGGCACTGCGGTCGAGAGGATTAGGGACTGCCTACGCAACGATGTTGAACAACAGACCCAACGAGGTTGCCGAACTATTGGGCATACCTCCGGGTGTAACAACACTTGTATGTTTTCCAGTTGCCTACACCTTGGGCAACGAATTCTCGCCTGCGCCGAGGCGACCCGCTTCAGATATCACCTACTTCGATCAGTGGGGATTTACTCGCGTTGCGCCCAGCGTTGATGGCTCGGCTCGAATTCAAGATGGGCCGGGTGTAGTGGTAGAGATTGACACCGAAGCTCGACCGCGAGCGGTTTGGGAAATCGTTTCTGATATCAACATGCCCGCACAGTTTTCTAACGAATTCGTGGGCGCCGACTGGCTAACTAACGGCGAGATAGAGGTGGGATCTATATTTAGAGGCAGGAACTCGATACAAGATGTGCGAGATTGGGAAACCGATTGCATCGTTACTGAATGGATTGAGCGTGAGGTCTTCGAATGGCGGATCACCGACCCTGACAAGCCCGGTGCCATCTGGCGTTTCGAAATAGCAGAGCAGGGTGCTGGAAGCCGTCTGCGGTTCTCAATGACAATAGGGAAAGAAAACAACGGCACTGCTCCTCGAGCACTACAAGACCCTTTACTCGAGAACGATGTCTTGTTCGAGCGGCGCCTCATTCATAAAGCGAACATGCAGCGTGTTGTTGAAGGCGTAAGAGAGTTAGTCGACGGACCCGCTAACGACGATCGACGATGACGTGTTCTTTAGTTAAAAACATTGAAGAGCGAGAAAAGTCGATGAAGTTAGCTTCGTCTTCGTAAGCGCGCTTCGAAGCGGCTTTGTTCTCTGGGGTTGGGTTGCCCATAGAGTTTCGATCCATCCATACTTCGGCGTGCCCCAGGTAGGGGTCAATTTCTGATCCCCGAGAACTGTTTAGGGAAGTCGTAAGTTCCGGCTCATCTCGATGCACTTGTTGATATCGGATAATGCCTGATCCGTGAGCCTGGTGGCGGATTACCGGTCCGTGATGAGTGCGCCAGTACCACTGGGCGTCCTCCACAGATAGAGAATCAAGTTGACGCAGCGGGAAATAGAGCTTGACGAGGCTCGAACGCTCTGTCGCAACAATGTTTTCTGGTGTTGGGTTCACCTGCGGGTATTCGTAGTTGAACCAAGCCACCGACTTCTTTAGGTCCAAAAAGTGTTCTTCGTCTTCTCGAAGAATTCGATCTACATCGCGTCCTTCGTCCGAACGTGTTGCCGCAAACATGGCTTCTCTGGACTCCCACCAAACTTCAGCAACCCCGTCGTAAGGCTCCTCCATATCCCCGCGTCGACCGGTCAATCGGCTGTGGTCGTCTTCGGTGGTATGGGCTTGCACATAGCGGAGAACTCCCAAAGCTTGCGAATGTCCGGCGACAATCGGCGCGTGTTTCTCGAGCCAATATCGCTGCATCTCCTCACGTGACAAGCTTTGTTTTCGACGCATCAAGAAAGTTAACCGCAGCATTTCGCCCCCCTACCCAAAATGACCTTAGCTATTTTCGGCCTCTGCATGTCAGGTTCGCCACTGCGAGAGATCGAAATCATCAGATAGCACTATGAATACCTGTTCTCTTGGAGTGTCTATTCCCCTACTGATATGACCTTCACCCGTGGTGTCGTCTGCCAACAACACGTCACCCACTCCAAATTGACGTGTCGTCCCGTCGCCAGTTTCGATTTCAACCGCGCCTTTGAGGTGGATCACAAATTGTCGTTGTGGGGCGCAGTGATAGTCGTACACATCTTCTTCGCCTTCCGCGCCAGCAAATCGGAAAAAAGTTGAGTGGCTTACTAACGAGTCACTGATGATGCCGAGCGGTGGACCGAGATTGGCACTTGGAATTTCGAGGTCTTCGAAATATGAACGTCCATCGTCTCCGGTGAAAATTCTGGTGACCTTCATAACGAACCCTGACTCTCTTGCAAGTATTTGCGTTTTTGTTCAGACCCTACAACTTGGCGTGTGGAGGAACAGTTGGTCTGGTCGGGACGGGGTTTGGCGAATTACTCAACGGAATGTGGTCGAACTTTCCGGAAAGCAGCGGTGCGACATGAATAGTCAGCGCGTCGGCCCGATAGGTTGTGGGTGGGCGCCGGTGGCGGAACTGGCAGACGCGCCGGCTTTAGGTGCCGGTGTCTCACGACGTGTGGGTTCGAGTCCCACCCGGCGCACCAACTCAAATTAAAACTTTCGTGCTAGCCGTTCCAGACCCTGTCGAACCATTCACTGACTGGCGCATTTAACAATGGGAACCCGTCCTCGTTAACTGCTCCGCATGTAATGCACTCAATTCCTGCATCGCTACTGCGCCGCCAGGAAATGACTGTGTGGGTCTCGTGTTCCAGATACAGCTCAACAATGGGCGGTTGTGAGGAGCTTGAAAGTTCGACGTCGTAGAGCTGGATCCAGTCGTCGCAGCTTCTGCATCGCAGACCGATCCGGTTTTCGTCCCAACTTTCATATCCCCATTCGATTGCAAGGTCGTGTCCGTGATGCATTGACCATTCATCCCCTACCTGGAGTGGTTGACCCCCTTGCTCTAGGTGTGTGAGGTAGCGCATTCGCCAGTCGCGGGCATGCAACAGCTTGGCTTCAATACCCGGTTCAAGGGATTGCTGCGGCGACTGTTTGGCCTTAGCAAGAATTTCGTTAGATAGTCGTATCGACTCTCGCAGCATCTCTAGTCGGTTTTCGTCTTGCTCCACTAGGGCCTACTTTCACCGGCGCATTAAACATCATCTCACGCTCGCTCTACCCACAGGGCAGAATGGAAGCCATGCTGTCTCCTTACCGAATTCTGGATCTCACTGACGAACGTTCTAACTTGACCGGGTTACTCCTAGCCCAGCTGGGTGCTGAGGTCATTGCTGTAGAACCCCCAGGGGGAAACAGTGCACGTCATTTGGGTCCCTTTGTTGATGATGTCGTCGATATTGAGAAGTCCTTGACTCACTGGGCGTGGAACCGTGGCAAGAAATCTCTCGTTGGTGGTGTCGCAGAGATCGAGCAGCTGGCTGTTACTGCAGACGTCATCATCGACTGCGGAGTATTTGAGGCACTAGACCTTTCACAACTGCGTGCTGCTAATCCTTCGCTCATCACTACCAGCATCTCTGCGTTCGGTGCGACCGGCCCAAAGAGCGATTGGTGTGCTACCGATCTGACCTTGTTGGCTAGTGGTGGCCAACTTGGGCTGACTGGAGATCCTGATAGGTCTCCTATTCAGGTCGGTGCCGTTCCCCAAGGGTGGCTGCACAGTGCTTTGGAGGCAGCTGAAGCTACGACAATCGCCTTATTCGAACGAAGTGAGTCGGGCTGGGGGCAACACATTGATGTTTCCGCTCAACAGGCGGTCACGCAATGCACTCAAACAATGCTGATCAGTAGCGCTGTCGGCGCTGCCCCCATGGCTCGAGCGGGGGGTGGGATTAAAGCCGGTGAGTATGTGATTAGAACCGTGTATCCCGCAGCGGATGGGTTTGTGTCAATCACTTTTATGTTCGGGGAGATGCTGGGGCCTTACAGTCAGCGGTTAATGGACTGGGTCCACGAGGAAGGTTTCTGTGATGAGTCGACGCGGGACCAGAATTGGGTCGATTTTTTCACGATGATCTACTCCGGTCAGGCAGATCCGGAAGACCTCTACCGGGCGCAAGACGCTATTGCTAAGTTCACTGCAACAAAGACAAAAGCCGAGCTAATGGCTGGAAATCACGAGAGAAGACTGCTCATTGCTCCAGTTGCAACAACGAAAGACATTGTCGAATCTGAGCATCTTGAGGCCCGCGGGTTCTTTGAGCACGTTCCCGCAGTTGGACACAAATTTCCAGGTCGTTTCGCGAAGGCGAGTGTCCCTCTCCGAGATCTTGGTGCTCCCCCCAAGTTGGGACAAGACACCGATGCAGTGCTAGCTGATCTCCAACGTAAACCCGTCGCTCCTATGTTGGCTACACCTGCTCCCACACGTAAGCCGTTGGAGGGAATCAATGTCTTGGACTTCACGTGGGCCATTGCTGCTCCCATGGCGACACGAAATCTTGCTGACCACGGAGCAACTGTCGTAAGAATTGAATCTGAGGGCCGAATCGACGTCATTCGAAACGCTGGACCTTTCGTCAATGACGAAACACATCCGAGTAACACCGCCCAATATCACTCGGCGAACGCGGGAAAGCACATGATGAGCCTGGACTTGTCTGTTGATGAAGCCCGCACTGTCGTCTGGGATTTAATTGATTGGGCCGACGTCGTAATTGAAGCATTTACCCCAAAGGCAATGGCTAATTGGGGCTTCGACTACGACTCCATTAAGGCGCGCAAGCCCGAAACCATTATGTTGTCGAGTTGCCTAATGGGACAAACCGGCCCCATGAACATGTACCCAGGTTTCGGGAACCTAGCTGGTGCCCTAAGCGGCTTTTATGAGATCACTGGGTGGCCTGACAGACCTCCTTCGGGACCATTCCTCGCGTACACCGACTACACCGCCCCACGCTTCACAGTGTCAGCGTTGATGGCGGCACTTGATCATCAACGTCGAACAGGTGAAGGCTGCTACATAGATCTAAGTCAACACGAGTCTGCCCTTCATCTTCTCGGTCCAGCATTGCTGGATCAAGAAATCAACGAGAGGACCGCAACCCGGTCTGCTAACTGGAGCGAGCGACACAATGTGCACGGCGTTTACCCTGTCAAAGGTGAGGACCGGTGGATCGCTATCGTCTGCCAGGATCAGACAGCTGAGGACAATTTGGCTCTCCTGATGGGATCACAGAAGCTAGATGACTCCGCTATCGCTGCGTGGACCGCTCAGCAAGATCGATTCGAACTTCAACAACTACTTCAGAACCACGGAATTGCTGCACATATTGCAACTGACTCAATTGATGCCGTCGCTGATCCGCAATTAGCCCACCGAAATCACTTTCGTCGAGTACCCCAGGCATACGCCGGCGAGACAGTGGTAGAAGGTTCTCATTACCAACTAAGTCGAACTCCTTCGGATGTGTTGTGGGGCGGCCCACCTATTGGTGAACACACTTTCGAAGTGCTCAGCGAAATGTTGGGCTATGACGGAGACAAGATTGCTGACCTAGCAGCAGTGGAGGCTCTCTACTGAACATTGCGACCAACGCAGGTCAAAAGTTCGACTGAAAACCAAACTCAAAGGAAGGAAACTCATGGATGAACAGCAACGGTTAGAGATTGCGAGTGCGTTCATAAACGAGCTCGAAGCTAAAGAAAAGCATCACACCATGGCTCATCAAGTTGCGGAGCCAACGCTTGACAACGCATATCTCATACAGGACACATTCGTTGACATCATGCTCCAACGAGGAGAAAAGGTTGTTGGTTGGAAGGTTGCGCTTACCAGCAAAGCGATGCAGGAGTTCTGTGGCGTCGATCATCCGCTAGCGGGTGCGGTTTTCTCCAGCAAAGTTCACCCCTCTCCGTTTGAAGTGTCTCTTGACAATCACCGTCATCTAGGCCTGGAGTGCGAAATTGCGGTGGAACTCAGTGATGACCTTCCAGGAGATGGCGCTCTTTACACCAGGGACAACATCGCTCCCGCAGTAGGCGCCTGTTACCCGTCATTCGAGCTCATCGAAGATCGGGACGCGGACTACGACAATTTGAATCCGTTCGATTCAGTGTCTGAGAACGCATGGAATGCTGGCGTCGTTATGGGATCCCCCTTACCCAACTGGAGTGCTCTCGACCTTGTCGAAACCCCCACCCTTTTGGAGGTCAATGGTGAGACCTTGGGCTCAGGTCGAACCGGAGACGCGTTGGGACACCCTTTTGAAGCTGTTGCGTGGCTCGCTAACCATCTGAACGCTCGAGGTCGGTCCTTGCGGGCCGGTGAGTTTGTCATGACAGGCAGCACCGTAATCACCTATTTCCCCGAAGCTGGCGACCAAGTCAAGTTCTCAGTGGGGACTCACGGTTCGGTCGAATTAAGTTGCTCATAGGCACTTGCGCATTACCTCCGCTCTTACATCTGTGTCAGTGACTAGCCTGTAGTGAAGTAGGACGTGGGGGAAAGATCATGGGCGATATAGAGATCACTCCGATGATGGACAAAAAGTTTGGTGCGATCGCAACCGGACTCGATCTCAAAAATCTGAGTGATGAGGAGTTTGGTCAGCTGCATTCGGCATTTTTGGAGCATGGATTCTTGCTTTTCCCCGACCAGCACATCAACGAGGAAGAAAGTATTGAGTTCGGTCGCCGTTTCGGAGAACTTGAGTTTGGTGGAGCCCCAATGGCTAACCAAAAGAAGCACGATGACGGCACTTTCGGAAAAATTTATGACCTTCAGTCCCAGTTGATGCGAACGAACGTTGGTAACGAAGCCTGGCACACAGACTCGACGTACAAGCCAATCGCAAGCAAGGTCGCGATGCTGTCAGCAGTCGTAGTTCCCGAAGAGGGTGGCCAAACTGAGCTGGCGGATCTGCGATCAGGATACGAGAGTCTCGACGAACAAACGAAAGAGCTGATATCGGGTCTGAGTGCTTTCCATTCCACGAACTTTTCCCAAGCAAATGACCTGGGAGACTTTCCAGATACGAACGGCGAGGGCTTGTACGGCGAGGTGTACCACGGTGAGGCGTATCTGCGCCCTTTGGTGAAGGTCCACCCTGAGACAGGGAAACCTAATTTGTTTGTCGGACGACACGCTTTTGGGATTCCAGGGCTTAGCCGTGAAGAGAGCCGGAAACTAATTAAGTCCCTCATCGACCATGTAGTGAGTGATGACTCCCGCGTGTACAGCCATAATTGGACCGTCGGCGACACTCTGCTGTGGGACAACAGACGCGCTCTTCATCGGGCACGCCCCTATGACTACAGCAAGCCGCGGTACCTAATTGGCACGCGAGTCGCAGGTGACCCTGCCTCTGAGTTGTCTTATTACCCTGAAGACCCCGAAGCTGAAGCTGGTCGAAAAGCTCTCACCGAAGAGCTCCAGATTTTGCGGGAAGAGACCAAAAGCCAGATGTACGGAGCCACCACCGCTTCATTCTGAGATAACACACGCGTCGGCATCCCATCGATCTGTGGCTAATCACTTCACAGACATCACCTGATACAGGAACGCGTATGTTCCACCCCAGGGCGAACGTATCTGGGCGACAAAATCAATTCCGAGGCGTCCGTCAAGGTCTATTGGAATGGCGTTACCAATCTCATGCTTAGTCGGAGCCAAAGATACAAAACCGGGAATTTGGTACTGCTGAACCCAAGCTAACTGCGTTGATTCGTCACGCGAAAAACTGCCATTTCCATCGTTCAAATACACCTCTATGCCGGAGCAGGCATCTTTGGCGCCATTCGCGCCGCCATGTGTTCGATCCGTAATGTCGACATCACCATCGTTATCTATATCAATTAGGATGACTTGGCCTTCTCCCCATACAGTGCACAGCGCCTCGACTTCTGGGTCTTCGTAGTTCAACGCCCTTGGTTGGTCACCCATCGCCTCTTCGCTGATGTCAGTGAAATTTCCTGAGCCATCGTTACGGAGGATTTGGATGAAGCGTCCTACGTAGTACAGATTCCCTGCTCTCGTAGTCCCAATAACGATATCCAGGTCTCCGTCACCATCAATATCAGCAGAGGCTGCATGGTTAAATTTGGTGCTTCCGAGCCCAAATCGTCCCGTTGGCAGACTCTGGACTGACCATTCGGAGCTTGACTTTTGCCTGTCGCTAATCGCTATCTGCGCAGGCCAGGGGTCCGAGGAATCTATTTCGTCACCCCAAAAGAGAACCGGGTCAGCCAAGCCATCCCCGTTGAAATCTTCAAGGAGAGATGACATCACATAGTGATCGGTGCGACGCATCGCCTCCGGCAGATTCTCGATTGAATTCACAAACCCCGCCCCACCGTCGTTCAAAAACAAAGTGCGAGCCGCTAGAACGTCTGGAAATCCGTCGCCGTTAATATCTCCCGACGAGGCATCGTGAGCAAAAAATCTAGTGCCGCGGTAATTGATGCTGTCCGAAGCATCGACCAGTTTGCCGTCGCGAGATAACAACAAAATATGTGGATCCATGTCGTTGATTCTTTCCCCGGTCGGAAGGAGCCTCAGCAAACCTTGTGATCCGGCGAAGATATCGTCGACGCCGTCTTGGTTGAAGTCGTCAACCACAAGGCGGTATGGCATGTTCCGTTCAGGAGGCTGTCCCGAGGAATAAATCGTCGGGTCTGCTAGGAGCCGGCCGGTGCCATCGTTCAGGTACACCCTCACTGTGCTCCGCTCTTTCTTGGCCATTGTGTGGGGAAAGATGACCCATCCGACTACTAGGTCTTGGTGGCCATCGCCGTTGAAGTCGCCGACCATCATGTTGTGTGCGTCAGCGGTAAAGGAACCATCTTGTTCGTTGCAATTATCGACAGTTGGGTAGCAATAGGTGTCGCTGTAACGCTCGTTCACGAAAATGGTTTCGAAACCAAAGTTGAACACGGCGTAATCATCACTGACGGTTCCTTGCAGATCCGCAGGGTTGAGATGTCTAAAGCGTTCCACCTCATGTTCATACAAAAGGACCTCAATCTCATGTGAGACCCTTGCGGATTGTCCATCTATCGAGGTTGCTTCAACGAAGAAATCTATTGTTTCGCCTTGTTGAACGATGGGGCTGAGGATGGTCGCTGATCCGTTCGTGGAAGACAACACAATCAACCGGTCAGAGATGACGGTGAAATCGGCTATTTCTTCGCCGGACTGGAGCAGGACTTCGAACTCCGAGTAACTGTTCACACTTGCGGGTGCGACGACAGTTACCTCAAACCGTTCAACGTTTTGGCTCGGCTGGACTGTCGCTGCGCTTGACGCGCTTTTTTCTACGTCCTTACTCGCGGAGTCTTGGGACTGGACCGTGGTTGTCGCCTGTGCTGCGCTTTCTGAAAATTGGCCTTCTCCGCCAGATTCAACCGAGCCGGCACACGAAACGCCCAGCACCAATAAGGCAACGCAGATATGCCCAATTTTCACCTAGGTATTATGGCTCACGTTCTTTGATCACTTACGCCGCTACGAACAGTCGTCACAGCTTCAGTCTTCAACTGGCTCCCATGATGGCTTTAATCTCTAAGAATTCTTCCAACCCGTGTACGCCCCATTCGCGTCCGTTGCCTGACTGTTTGTAGCCGCCGAAAGGAGCATTAAAGTCGGGTCCTGCACCGTTAACGTGAACATTACCGCTACGAATTCTCTTCGCTACCGACATGGCTCGCTCTTGGCTGCCCGATACGTAGCCCGAGAGGCCATAAGGCGTTTCGTTGGCCATCCGCACAGCATCGTCATCATCCTCATAACCGATCATGACTAGAACTGGACCAAATATTTCTTCCCGAGCAATCTGCATGTCATTGGTTACATTCGTGAAAAGTGTTGGGCGAACGAAGTAACCGCTTTCCAAACCCTCAGGTCGTCCAGTCCCCCCTGTGACCAAGGTGGCGCCTTCTTCGATGCCGGCCTCGATTAATGCCTGAATCTTGTTCCACTGCACTTCGGAAACTACTGGTCCGATTATCGTTCCGTCGCTGCTGGGCTCCCCTACTGATACTGACTCCATTGAGCCTTTGGCTATGGCCGCAGCTTCTTCCATCCGGTCGAACGGCACAAACATTCTGGTCGCGGCGTTACACGACTGACCTGAGTTAGTACACATACCGAACGCATCACGACCTACGGCCTCGGCCAGGTCAGCATCGTCGAGGATGATATTCGCCGACTTTCCGCCAAGTTCCTGAGCAACGCGCTTTACCGTCGGTGCGGCGTTGCGCGCCACCTCAACTCCTGCTCGCGTGGAACCGGTGAATGACATCATGTCAACCCCAGGGTGCGCTGAGAGGTGCGCTCCCACTGAGGGGCCATCACCGTTAACGAGATTAAAAACTCCTGCGGGAACCTCTGCTTCATGTAGCAACTCAGCAAACAAAATTGCGTTTAGTGGGGCGACCTCGGACGGCTTTAAAACCATCGTGCAACCCGCAGCAAGAGCTGGTGCTACTTTGCAGGCGATCTGGTTTAGCGGCCAATTCCAAGGCGTGATCATCCCTACAACTCCCACAGGTTCCTTCGCAATCAGGGTTTTCCCCATCTGCTCTTCGAACTGAAACGAGCTGAGAATCTGAGCTGTTGTCGCAAAGTGGGCTACCCCGGTCGGAGCTTGCGCTGCTTTAGCTAACCCTTTGGGAGCGCCCATTTCAGCGGAAATCAAGTTTGCGAGGTCTTCTGAGCGGGCACCCAAAAGCGCTGTAATACGGTTTAAAAGATCGACACGATATTCGATTGACGTTTGTGAGTAACCATCGAACGCTGCTTGCGCAGCTTCAACTGCTGCGTCTACGTCAGTTGGAGTGCCCATAGCTATAGAAGTGATCGGGGCCTCTGTAGCGGGATTTATGACCTCAAGAGTGTCGTCGGTGGAGGGTTCAACCCACTCTCCATTGATATAGAAACGGCCTACGTTGGCGCTGAGTTCCATCTCTCATCCTTAATTATGTTTGGTCTACTTAATACAGTTTTATCGGCTTACTTACCTAGCCGCAACAGTGCTCGGTAGGGATACGTCTCTTCCCAAAATGAGTACACAAAACTCTGTCCCTTGCAGCGATTACTATTGGGCCTAGCACGAAAAAGAAGGCGAAATGGATACTCCCAACTCCTCTGGAGATTTACTCGAACAATCGGCAACCTTCGGAGCTATGACCGAAGGAACTGCAATGGATTGGAAAATCATTGCAGCTCACAACCAACAGCTAGCCGCTGACGTAGCCACTAGGGTCATCGATCATCTCAAGCTTCTTGAAGGTGATCATGGCGGATTCGCTGTCGACCGACTCGAGCATTCACTCCAGACCGCTACCCGCGCCTACCGGGCCAACAAATCTGACGAATACGTTGTTTGCGCTCTTCTCCACGACATCGGCGACACACTCGGTTCTTATAATCACCCAGACATCGCTGTAGCGATTTTGAAGCCGTTTGTTTCTGATGAGCACCTTTGGATGGTCGAAAAGCACGGCATCTTTCAGGGATACAACTTCTTTCACTACTTGGGTCTTGACCGGAATATGAGGGACCAATTTCAGGGTCATCCCGCTTACGACCTGACAGTGGAGTTCTGTCAGGAATTCGATCAAACGGCCTTTGATCCAAAATACGACTCTATGCCCCTGTCCGACTTCGTTCCCGCAGTGGAGGCGCTTCTAGCTGAACCCAAAAACTCGATTTACCTGAAGGATGACGGTCGAATGCCAGGCGGTGACCTTTAAGACGGTGCGTCGTTGGTGATCCGGCTGCGGCGACGCTCCCTCAATTTCAATATTGCTAGTGCCACGATAAGTGCTCCGACGCTAAGTGCAACAACTAGTGACCGTCGCGGGCGGCCACAATCACATGGTTCTGCATCGGCGTCTAGCTGTTGCTCATTTCCAACATTTGGAGTGCCAGCAGTTTCAATTTCCGAAGCCAGTTGGCGAGGTTGAGACACTTCCGCCCTCTCCTCATCTACATCAGGGGCTTCGGAGCCTGTTGCATGATCCGCTATTACTGGTTCCTCGAACCACTGATATATAGGCTGCGTCGCTCGACCAACTATTAACGGGCGGGTATATCGAATGATCTCCGTACCGAACCGTTCCAAGATTCCGATCGAAACCACATAGCGTCCCGGTCTGGCCCCAGACACACTAAAGCTGTAATAGCCCTGACGCGCTACTTCTTGATGATCTCCCAATCTTAGATAGCGAGTGTTGGTGTAGGGCTCATGAAAAATCTCTCGAACCGTCGGTGTGAGGGAAAACTCGGTTCCGTCTGGGCGGACGACTTGAACTTTTGGTAGCGACCGAACTTCGAAACTGGTCTCGGGAAGAACAGCTGGGATCAATAGGGAAAGATTTAGCGCGTCACCATCTTTCATTCCAGCTTGAAAACCCTGAGTCGCCGACGGTGAAGTCAGGCGGCCGTACATAGCGAAAGAGATGGTGCCATCAGGTAACAGGGGGCCCACTTCGGGGGACGTATGTTCTTTAGATAGAAATACGGGGTCGTGAGCAGCGGCAGGCACAACATCACCCGCAAGTAGAAGCATCACGACCATAAAGAAACCCGCCGTTCGCCGCACCCTCATTGTCTCCAACTCACGTCGCAACTCGAACCATGAGAGCGGTTACAGAACGGGACGGCCATTCATCTCCCCCAGCGGCTCAGCGAGCAGTTCGAGCCGTTCTCCGTCGGGACCACTGAAGTAAATAGAACCTTTATGCTCGAAAACAATTTCAACACCCGCATCTTCTAATTTGCTTCGGAGGTGGTGCCACTTGTCCGGGGTGACTGAAATCGCCAAATGATGTAACGACCCCAAGACTTCTCGATAAGCACCCAATTCCAGACCTGGAAAGTCAAAGAACGCAAGAGCATTTCCGTTGCCGATATCGAAAAAAAAGTGAGTTGATCCTTTGTAGTCGCGGTTCTCGAAGAGCTCCGTCAACGGGAATTCAAGGACACCTTGATAAAAGGCAATGGTTTGTTCAACGTCAGAACTGAGGAGCGCTAGATGGTGGACTCCTTGCGCCGAAGATTCAGGGCGCACTGACGGTGAGCGCAGGTAAGTCGCTCGTAGCTGTTCCCATTCCTCACTGCGGTCTATATCTTCTCCATGTTTTTCTTCAGTCACGACGCACCTTTCTATCTGGTTGCGCTATCACGACACGACTATGTGAGACATAAGATTTCGTTTCTAGCTCAAGCGTTAACTTACCGGCGCGTATGGTGTGCCACATGACCATCATTCATTCATCTCCTTCGGCGTCAGCGGCGCTTGAACAATTCGACATTAAGAACTCAACAGCCATACAAGTCGGCGACTTGTATTTCTTTAGCGGCATGACCGCTATTGACCTCGAAACATTCGAAGTGACCGGGGGCGATCTCGCAACTCAGGCGAGAGTTGCTTTGGAAAACTTCGGTTTAATGCTTGAAGACATGGGCCTTTCTTTGGATCACGTCATCAAAGTCAATACTCAACTAACCGATGTTTCTGAGTTCGCTACTTGGAATGAGGTATTTCTCGACGTCTTTGAGGCACCGTACCCATGCCGAACGACCGTCGGCGCTCCTCTTGTGGTTGGTGACATCGAAGTCGAGATTATTGCTGCGACAACTCCTAGGAGATAACGCTCAGAGTCAGCTTCTTATAGGTCTCTTTTCGCGCCACAAAGACACAAGAGTTGACGCTTTGCATTAAAGGTGATGAGCTTCCCGACGAGCTAGTGACAGCTACACATTAAGGAAGTCAAACATGTCTCAGACCATTCACGTCGTGTTCCCATGTCAAGAGGGCAAGGGACCAGAATTAATTGAAATTCTGCGCGGAGCACTCGCCGACACTCGCGCTTACGAAGGATGCGAATCAATCGAGGTCTACAGCGATGACAGCAACCCTGACACCGTTGTCCTTTGGGAGAAGTTTGCACTCAAAGAAAATCATCAGAGCTACCTGCAATGGAGGATGGACACCGGACTCCCTGAACTGCTCGCTCCAGTGCTGGCCGGCAATCTTCAGGTCACCTATCTAGACAGCCACGACGCCTGAACACATCAACTCCTGATTAAGGACGTAGCTACACCGTGTAGGTATTTCCACAAGCAGTGATGCCGCCCAGGTGGCTCGCTTCTCAGAACCCCGATGAGCCCTCCCACAAATGGGAGGGCTCATCATATTTTTTTCAATGCTTTGAGCGCCGTGGAGTTTCTGATTTCTTCACAACACCTAACTTCCCGATCTCGTTAAGATCGCCCCATGACTGATTTCGGCATAAACATGTTCCCCACCGACAAAGCAATCGACCCTATGACTCTCGCCAAAGAGGCCGAAGACAGAGGGTTTGAATCGATTTGGTTCCCTGAACACAGCCATATTCCGACCAGCCGCGAAACTCCATGGGGTCTCAATCCCAAAGCACCACCGTTGCCGGAAGAATACTGGCGCACACACGATCAGTTCGTGGCCTTGGGAATGGCTGGAGCTGTGACGAGCACCATAAAGCTGGGCACCGGTATAACGTTGGTGCCTCAACGCGACCCGATTTGGTTAGCGAAAAGTGTTGCAACAGTCGACGCGCTGACGAATGGACGATTTCTTTTTGGGATTGGCTACGGGTGGAACAAAGAAGAGCTCCACCATCACGGCGTCCAATTCACCGAGCGTCGTGCCGTCATGCGAGAACGAATCCTTGCCATGAAAGAACTTTGGGCCAACGACGAGGCAGAGTTTCATGGCGAACATGTGGACTTCAGCTCCAGTTGGCAATGGCCGAAACCCACTCAAAAGCCTCACCCACCAATCATTTTGGGTGGAGCTGCCGGTCCCAAAACCATGAAAGACATCATCGAATACTGTGATGGCTTTATGCCGATAAGCGGTCGCTACGACTTCGCAGAGCAGATCACTACCCTCAAACAGATGGCATCTGATGCCGGTCGCGACCCCGAGTCCTTCGATTTTGGACAGTTTGGGACACCTCCTAAGGCAGAGATTGTTGACAGTCTCATAGAGGCTGGATGCAATCGCATAGTTTTCACCCTGCCCCCCGCCGAGGCAGACACGGTGATACCGAAACTTGATCAGATTTCTGAGTTTAAAGATCAGTACAACTAACCCGAGCTCCTTGCGGGGCGGACGTCACTGTTTCTCAATTTGCTGCGGGTATGTAGCCCTCCCGCATAAAGTTCTGCAGGTATTCACCGTATCTATATGGCTTCACGGCTAACGGCCGAATATCACTGATACACCCTGAAAGGGGATCGATCGTAGTATCAGGACGCGGATCGAAGAAAAATGGAATTGCAAAACGGTTACCTGCACTGACGTTCAATGCTCGGTGTTGCGTAGATCGAAATCGGTTATTACTCCATGCCCTCAGAGTGTCACCTGCGTTGACAACAAATGATTGAGTTTCTTGTTCAACTGAAAACCAACCGTCGTCTGCCTTAATAGCAAGTCCGCTAACTTCGTTTGTGGGTAGCAACGTCATAAAGCCTGCATCGCTGTGCGGATCAATTCCCCATTGATCTGGCTCTGCGACAACTGGCGGGTAATGGCTCATTCTTAACGTTGCGAGAGCAGGGTCAAAAAACTTATCGAAATAGTTCGCTGGCATATCTGCCGCTGTGGCGTAGAGCGGCAAGAGGTTAAGACAGAGCTGTTCCATGACACGGTAATAAGTTTCGGCGGCATCCCTAAACCCCGGTAGAGCCTCTTCATCGGGAAACTGATTCCTTTTCGAACCAGGGCGCCCCATAAAAAAGGCGGCGTTGAGGGCATGGGGGCGATCCCCGCGCTTTGCTCCCCCAAGCCCCACATAACCCATCAACGTGGAGGTCATCTCGTGGTTCAGTTTTGTGACATCACTCAGGTTGTGATACCTGGCCGCCCAGTCATACATATCGGTGACTATTCGCCACTCGATTCCATGGCCAACTATCGACAAGAATCCGACATCTTCAAGAGCACCTTGGAGCTCTTTGGCCGTTGTTTCAAGAGCGCCTTTCTCTCCGGAGAGAAAGGCTTCCACATCGATGACCGGCAAGCGGGTTGAGGCCTGTTCTGTTGACATAGCGCTCAATAAGTTTGTCAGCTTCCAGCGAGCAGTGCT
>TARA_B100000674_G_scaffold166647_1_pt1 | contig 86703 bp, 73 predicted proteins | sample TARA_B100000674 | Tara Oceans TARA_B100000674 (sample SAMEA2622759) | marine metagenome | biome: marine biome (ENVO:00000447); feature: surface water layer (ENVO:00002042); material: "saline water (ENVO:00002010), including plankton (ENVO:xxxxxxxx)" | depth 5 m | reverse complement strand
AAAAAAATCACTCTGGGGTTTTCATATACATGCCATATGAGGCAGGCTGAGTCGGTTTAAAACCCCATTTTTCGTAGAAACCACTCACATCCGAAATTAGGTTTATGTAGGAATCTGGGGGTGATGAGTCTTCGATAAATTTCATGACTCTGTCCATGATCAAGGAACCGCCCCCAAGTTTTTGATACTTTTTTATGACCGCCATGTCACAAATGTGGAAAACTGTACCTCCGTCGCCAACAACTCTGGCCATACCAACAATCTCTCCTGAATCTACAAGTTTCAAAACGACGCAAAACAACTCATTTCCAAGTCCAATCAAGGCACCGTCCTGCGACCTACTCCCCATGCCCGAATTCCTTCTCAAGCGAAGGAATTCCTCTGGAGTAGGAACAGTCAATTCTAGGTAAAACAACTATACTCCACTCCGTATCTGGGCTACATAAGATGCCAAAACCACGGCAGCTAGGCTTGCTGACGTGAACTGTGTGATTCCGTAGTGGTCTGGGACTATTTCTGATATGTCGGACCCAACGACCTCCCCACTTCCTGTGAAAATTTCTTCAATAATCTTGACAACGAACCAGTAATCCAGACCACCGGGTACAATGGTACCTGTGCCAGGGACAATACCAGGGTCAAATGCGTCGATATCAAGACTTATCCATACCGGGCCTTTGATTTTCGAGATATGTCTTAGTATCTCCTTTTTCACTGTCTCGCTTTCACTGACTCTCCTTGCGGTCCAGTACTGAATCCGACTATCCTCTTCCATCATTTTTGCCTCTTCATTTGAGTACGCCCTGACTCCGATCTGGATCACTTTTCCCAGACCGTTATCCAAACATCTCCTGATCACAGTTCCGTGACTGTAACTTTCTCCATTCAACTCATCCCGAAGATCAGCATGAGCATCTATTTGGATCAACGTCAGATCCTTCATCGAGTATTTTCCCAATCTGGTGAAACCTCGGAGAACGGGCAACAGTATTCCATGTTCTCCACCTAGTACGATAGGGAATGTAGACTCGGTCACATTGGAGAATACATAAGAATTAATGGAATCCAAGAAAGACATGAGATTAGGTCCTTCGAAGTTCCATGGATCTATCGTCCTTAGGTTGAGTCCAGCAGGTAAGTCCTCGCCAATTAATTCAGAATATGTCTCAACCTGCCGAGAGGCCTCAATCACAGAGGATGGACCTTTCGCTGTCCCGCTACCGTAACTAACGGTCATCTCGAACGGAATTTGCATAATAACAACATCTGCTGGTTTTCTCCAGTCTTCAGTAAGCCCCAGGAAACTCGGTCGATCAATGTCCGTCATAACACCCCGTGGGGGGGAGGGTATTCGACGCTTGCGCGAACCATGTTGAAATAATCAACCTGTTGTGGTCGACCCACAAGGTGACACTCGAATGGGGCTCAAACTACAAGATCTCACCCAAGCCATCCGAAATCGAGTTGATGCAGATATGGAAATTAGTGTCGCTGAGTCAATAGCAGAACATGCGCTGGGATTTTTCGGTTTTTCAAACAGGATTATCGACAATGCATTGGAACCCAATGACAGAAACTTGTTCTACCAACTTCAGGATTATGACCTCCTAACCACGGAATCAGAGGAAACTACACTCTGGGACGGAAGAGAATGGAGGATACACTACTGGAAGTTCAAGCCAAATGCTAGCCAATATGCTGCTAGAGGCGATGACGACGATGAAGAAGAGGATCCTTATGCCGGACTGTATGAGGATGTGCCACAAACTGTTTGGAGAGAAAAAGCCGGTGAAGAGGACGACTGGGACGAGCCCTTGTTTTGATGCCGATGGCCCACAGTATGTTATAACAGCCCCCCGGTAACGAACTCCATGGCATATCCGAAGCGGGTTGTGTACTTGCTTGTGCTCATGCTCTTATCCATCCCTTCTTTAGTTGCCACATCGTCAGCCCAATCCTTTCAGGACAATCAATCAAGAACATGTGAAATATACGCAGATTGGAACTTCTCTCAAGTAAACCAAGAAGACATCCTAACCCATTCCTATCGAACCTCTTTTCATCCCGATTTTCCTGCATCCGTAGATCCTACGAATGTAATGGTCAACGCAATCCACATGAGTTCAGAAAATCTGGAAAAGGGCACAGCACTGGTAATCGTGGCCGGCGGTGAAATTGACATCCAAATGACAGAACCACCAGATTACGGAGACTCCATAACCATATCCGTAGAATCATCAGAGGCATCCTGCGATAGATCATTTGATGTTAGCATATGGAATCAACCTTTACGAGATCACGAAGTTACCCGCGAAACGTCATGGTCGATATCCTCGGAAGACGAATTAACATCCCTAGCAGTGATTGCAAGAGGATGGCAAGAACGTCAAGGTGAAACACTTGAAGCAAATGAGTTGGGCAATGGGTCAATAAATCTAAATCTTGATGATGAAAACAGACAGATCGATGTGGATTTAAACATAACCAAGGCATGGTTGAATGAGACGTGGAATGGGAGCAATCTCATCCGGCAAACATTCGAATTAACAGGGTCTGGCAACATACATCTTCAGTTGGATGATGGTCTGAGCGGTATCGACGCTGAGGGCACAGTCCGAGCGGCAAAATACGAGAGAATACTACAGGGAGGTGTCGTTTCTGAAAATCTGGAACTAGAGGCCAATGGTACGCTATTTTTGAATTCTGATGAAGATGGTAGAACAGACCTCACAGGGGAAATCTCCCTATTGCGGTTTGAAACATCGGATATCGACGGTCAAAGAGTCCTTCAGGACATTTGGATAGAAGCAACAGCTTCAGCTATTATTGAGTTTGGATCTGATAAAATTGAATTTGAGCTAAACGAGTTCATTTTCCGAGAAAAATGGGAAAACTCCACTCGAACAGAACAGCATTTGAAATTCAAAGGAGATGGAGAATTTGATGTCCTAATCGAAGATGAAGAAGGAATAGAAATTGAGGTAAATGGTACAATAGACAAAATTCACACCGAACAAATCAATGGAATGTTGATAGAAGATACCCTGCTTTTAGACGGTGAATACACTGGGACTGTCTCTGGAACCTTCGGATCAATAAGGGGCATTTCCGACAATGGGACACAAGTCAATTCTTCAGGTATTGAACATCATGTCCTTGTCATTCGGGATGAATACTGGTTCAATGTCTCCGGGTCAGAGGTCACACTTCCGGGGCAAACATTGTTCTCTGAGCATAATTTGACGTTTGAATACAGGACTCCAAACATAGACTGGGAATCACCAATTGTGAGATACAGATACGTCGAGGACTCTGGTGAGGTAAACAATGAATTTCCTCAAAACAGTCCAATAATCTTAGATCCCACACCGCCCACAGCATCTTCAGTGCTCAATTCGAATGTCTCCAGAGAATCAGGACTTTCACCTGATGTCCTTGTTCAAGGCGACCGAATAGATTTGATTTCTGATCAACAGCTCTCAATGACATTGATAGTAACGAATGAAACAGCCAGCCAGATAGATGGACACCCAGTAAGATCTGTAAGTTGGTCCGGATACTATCCAGGCGGAGGAACGGCAAACGGCACCACTGTCAACGAGGGAATTCTGGCTGGCACAATAATATCCTGCTCCCGATCGATACCACTCCAACAAGATCAGAACGCGTCAGCCTACTTCACAGAATCACAGTCTATTGTCAGGGTCCTCCGGCCATCTGTAATCACAGAAGCTGAAAATACAATTCCAGAGATAGTAGAAGTCTCTTACAGGGAAGGAGATTGGTATGCGGAAGGTGGCGAAGTCCACCTTGAGATAACGATCCACGACCCTGACACTGATGTAGTGAGTGTCGCAGTCGATTTCGGGGAACTCGGACTTGGCTTAGTTGAAATGTCAGACTCAGGTTTACTGGGTGACCAAAAGATTCAGGATGATACTTGGACTTTGAAGGTCAAATCAATAGGAACAGTCCACGGGGACATTGAGGTATCGGTAACCATTGTCGATATTTGGACCACAGTCTCCTATGATACGTCCCTGATCTTGACGAATCCCGGTCCAAGGATTTTGGACGTCGACCAAAACCCGTATCGAATATTGAGAGGCGACGTATTTTCCCTATCTGTGACTGCTGAAGATTTGCATGGGGTTTCTGAAATATATATTGATCTTAGACAATATGGAGGAGAAATCTTCTACTTAGAGAAAGATAGTGAACAATGGAGAGGCAGCACATACATGCCTCTTGGGATCAAACCAGGCGAGGTCGGATTAACAGTCGTCTTGATTGATAATCTCGGAGCGAGGTCTATTTATTCTGCGAGTGAAGGATTGTCGCCCTCATTTTTAATTCAAAATGAGCCTCCTTCCTTCTCTATAATCCAGTTCCTAAGACAGGATAAAATCGCAAATGAATATCAATTAACCGAATATCAAGTTTTCACGAGCACGGAAGAACCAATTTCCCACATTCTTGAAGTCAGTGTGACAGACCCAGACGGGATTTCCGTTGTACAGGCTAAAATTGGTAGATTGGCCCCCATAGGATCATCAGATAAGTGGTTAAATCTTAACGACAACGGTTTGGATGGAGACAGATTGAGTAACGACGGCATATACACCTTGGAATTCGACGTGAGAACAAGTATCGAGCCTGGAACCATGGATATACAGATTCGTGCATTTGATTTGTATCAATCCATGACTCCTGAAGATCACCAGAGACATCGGTTGACACTTGTGAGCAACGAACAGACCTTGGATTCAAACTGGCTGGAAGATAATGCCGGAAACATCTCAATTCTGATCGCTTCCCTTCTGCTCATTGGAGCTACCACTGCGATTGTAAGAGTCTTCGTGTTGGATGATAAACGGTCTTAATTGGTGCGAGCGCCGGGATTTGAACCCGGGTTCTGGCGTTGGCAACGCCAGGTGATAACCACTACACTACGCTCGCATCTGAACGTTTACGGAAACCCCGCCTTTTGTAGGGTTCGGTTATTCATTGAATTCCAAATTCTGGATTTTTCTTTCTATTTCATCTCTGATGAGTCTGAAAAAATCCCTTTTCTGTCCCAGAGGATCATCAAGATTCCAATCTTCATCGATCGGAATGTTCGGGCATTCTACACCACACCCCATGCTGATAATTTTTTGATAGTTATTCGGATATACTTCGTCCAAGGTCTTTGTATGCAACCCATTTGTTGGATAGCCCAATTCGTCCAGGACAGAAATCGCCTCCTCAGAGACATTCCTCTCGGGCATGGTACCTGCAGAGTAAGCATCGAGTCCATGATGTCTGGCAATGGACTCAGCCATTTGACTCCTGCAAGAGTTTCCAACGCACACAAACAAGATCTTCATCAGACAGAAACAATATGTCCACGGTATTGAAATCTACGTTTGGAAACATTCCACATTTAGACTCAGTTTCAAGTATCTGATACAAAATCAAATGTCATGGCGGGGGGCCCAGTTTCGTTTCACTCTGGCCAAGTACCTCCCAAGAAAGATGAGAATGCTGCCACCTCAGAACAGACAGCGCAGATGGAACAGGCATACGCGCAAATGCGGCGAAAAATGCGTATGGAGATGATGGACAAGTCTATCAAACACAAAATTATGGTCCTCTCCGGCAAAGGAGGAGTGGGCAAATCAACTGTTTCTGCTGGACTCGCTTTGACACTGGCAAGAAGAGGGATGTCGGTCGGTATTATGGATATCGACATCACCGGTCCTAACATCCCCAAGATGATGGGATTGGAAGATGCAGAATTACACGTAGAAGAAGGACAAATATTCCCAGCAATAGGCCCGGAAGGAATTAAAGTGATATCCATGGCATTCCTTATCGAAGACCCAGACAAACCCGTAATATGGCGGGGGCCGATTAAACTCGGGGCTATTCAACAATTCATAGGAGATGTGGCATGGGGAAACCTAGATGCTCTAATCATCGACTTCCCACCAGGAACCAGTGATGAACCTTTGACAGTGTCACAGAACCTTCCGGGCATAGATGGGGTGGTCATCGTTACAACTCCCCAGGAAGTTGCTCTGCTCGATAGCAGAAAATCGATTAACTTTGCCAAAACAGTATCGCTTCCAGTCATAGGGGTAGTCGAAAATATGAGTGGCTATTCACTGTCTGGCACCGCTCCACCAGGATCCCCCATCACAATAAACGGACCAGGCGGGAAGAATGTCGAGGTTAATTCGAATTCCGAGGGTAGGTGGGAGGCAGTTCTTGATGTGTTCAAATCCGGTGGGGGAGAAGTAGCTGCGCGTGACTTAGAAGTCCCTTTTTTGGGAAGAATTCCCTTCGACCCAGGAGTAGTGAGGGGGGGAGACGATGGAGTCCATAGAATCGTCGCAGATCCAGATGGAGTAACAGCCAAATCCTTCGTTGGAGTAGTTGACAATATCATGGAAATTGTAGAGTCAACAGACCGCACTCCTGTCAATATTAGATGACATCAATGTAAGGGTTTCATTCATGATGTAGATCCGACTCGCATGGTGTAGGTAATGGCTCAGACTGGAATATACTTGACTTGGGTGACTGCTGCAATTTTGTGCAGTGTAGCACTAATGCCTGTCCTCAAGCCTAGGTTCGTTAAACACTCTTGGAGTGCTTACGTTGACATGTTTAGAAGATATTGGTTCCACATGCTGATTGTTTTCTCAGTCTATCTTTGGAAAGATCCTCTAGATCAAATCGATAGGGCATTAATGGCGAGCACCAGAATCGAGATCACACCCTACATCTATGCCATAGAGGGGGATGTCGTCCTATGGATCCAAAAAGGCTTCAAATCAGACTTTCTGACCGAGGTTCTCACCCACTTCTATGTAATGGGGTATATGACAGCGATTTTTTCCGCTTTCATATATCCAATATATGCCGATGACAGGTACATGGCTGACAGGATAGCACTCACGATGTTCTATGTCTACATACTCGCTATCCCATTCTACCTATTCCTCAATGTCAGGGTGACTGGTGATGTGATACCCGGCATGGAGACGTTAGCATACGATTTGACCCCTGAGATCAGAAATTGGTTCGTCCAGATAGATCCTTTCACGAATGGGATGCCGAGTCTTCACATCGGAATGCCTTTTGCAATATGGTTGGCATTTGTTCGGTGGGACGAAGATGGACGATGGAATAGGTTCGCGAATGTTCTTGCGGTTTTTGTTATCTTGACAGCCTTTACAATCGTGTATTTGGGAATACACTGGATCTCCGATATGCTCGGGGGACTCCTTATCGCCCATTTCGCTGTAAACCTTGCCGACAAGACACGAGTGGCAGTTTGGTCCGCGTTTGACGAGCGCCTCATCGGTCGTAGATTTGCCTACTTTGTGGACAATCCAAGACTTGCTTTGAGAAACGCTAGGACGATACTACAGCGTGCCGTTGAGCCTTACAGACAGGCATCGAAGAAACAGACATCTGTTGCTATTATCACCGTCCTTCTCCTCACAACGACGATTCTTGTTTATGATGCAACACACCAATCATTCCCGCTTGAAGGGGTGGAGGTTCCGTCCGGAGCCACAGGGGATGGCGATTGGATGATAGCCGTAAATGAAACTGCAGGTGAGAACACGGCAATTATTGCATGGAATCTGAGCACCACAGAGTCCTATGAAGTGGGAGGAGCACCGTGGGATGCACCTCCTTCTGTTGAGATCTCAGGAGAAAAAATGGTCATTTACAACGGCTCAAGGTATGATTGGTTCAAAATCGACCCATCTTTTGGTAGAATAACGCCAGAATACACAACAAGCTTGCCATTGGAGATTGAGGGCCTGGGAATAGGATCAACTCTGGATGGGACAGCCTACGTCGCACTTCTCAGCGATCAGGGGATAATTGTGAAGAGCCCCAGTGGCGTTGACATCCTCAGGATCGAGGATTCCTCGGATGCTACGGCTTTGACCGTCAGTGGTGATACGATAGTATGGGGTGCAAATGGATCAGACGGGCCTGAAATAAGTATGTACTCAGTCTCAGGCGAGACTCGTCAGAATTACTTTGTGAACGCCTCATCTGATTTAGAAACCGAATTAACTTTGCTGGAAGCTAACATTGACGTCGATCCAAGAAACGGCACGATCACGGAGATATCGGCAGACGGGACCTCTATCGCTGTAACGGTCGACGTCGGAGCACTAAGGCGGGTTATGTTGATTGATAGAGTGCTTGGAAATTCAGAGATTATATCCGAACCCGCATGGGATGCGTGGAGTCCACATCTGACGTCAGAAAAGATAGTGTATCTTCAAATCACCTCCTTCTTTCCGTCAGACGATCCATACGAATCCAACGATGTATACCTTTACGATAGATCAACATCTGATAATGTAAGACTGACAAGTGGATCATCATCGGTTCACAAAGACCCAAGAGTTGTATCAATAGGGGCTGCGTGGTTGGTGACAGACGGCGATGAAAACCCAGTGCTGGAGATATACGATATGGAGGAAACTTTCGAGCCATACTCGAGGGTACTTCTGCAAGCAGCTGTAGTTATGTTGGTCCCCTTGTTGATGGTATGGACTGTTCAAACAGCCTCAGAGAAAAGGGCCGGCTAGCAGTCAGACATAGCAAACATCTGGTCGAGAGACATCCTTGCCCTCGTTATCACTGAATCTTCGATTTCAATTATCTGGTCAGCGTCAGGAGCCTCGATAGATTGCAGGATGTCCTCGAGATGAGTCCTCTTCATGTGCCTGCACATGGTACAAGACCCCATTAACTCGATTGGATGATCTGATTCTGCTATGGCTCTTTCAGCCGTTCCACATTCCGTAATCATCATTATCGCAGCCCCCTCGTCTCTGCTTGCCCTCTTGGCTTCTATGAGGATTTTTTCAGAACTGCCGACAAAGTCACTCGCATTCAGTACATCCTCTGCGCATTCGGGGTGAGCTAGAACCCTGAGGTCAATCCCCCGCTTTGCTGCCTCTCTTCTTTGGCGGTCAATGGTGCTTGCAGTGAATGCGGCATGTACCTCACAATCCCCCTCATGGAGAAAAACTGTCTTCTTTCCAGCGAGGTGTTTCTTAAGGTGCTGTCCCATCAACCTATCCGGCACGAATATCAACTGGTCACCCGGCAACTTCTCGGCAATTGCGAGATAATTGCTACTGGTAACACAAACGTCACATTCGGCCTTCACAGCGGCCGTTGTGTTGATGTAGCACGCGACCGGAACCCCAGGGTGCATTTCTTTCATTGCTATTACATCTGCTGCGGTAATCCCTTCAGAGAGTGAGCAGCCTGCCTCGGGAGAAGGATGAATCACCCTTTTGCCCGGGCTGAGAATTTTAGCAGTTTCAGCCATGAAACGAACGCTTGAGAATAAAATTGTTGATTGAGGTGCGTCTCGTGCTATCTTAGACAGACTGTAACTGTCCCCGACGGCATCTGCAACACCGTAAACGATATCTGGAGTCTGGTAAGTGTGTGCGATTAAGATCACATCCTTCTGTTGTTTGAGTCGGTTTATTCGCAGTGTCATGGGTGCTATGGTCTTACACGCTTCCAATGTCCACCTCAATCTTTGACCGATTCTTTCCATTAAGCGATTTGCCTCATCGTTAATCTCTTGCGAAGTAAAGTCCGGATCACTGGTGATCCTCGGCCTCATGGGCAGAGGTGGCATCTTCATCGACATCTCGGTGTTGTCTCCGACCAAGACCATGTTGTTAACAGGTATCCAAGTTCAATATGAATGGATGTTTTGGACGCTGCCAATAATTTTGTCATTGTGACCGATAGGGATCGATACATCTCAGAAACCTCGCATCAAAGTAATGCCTTTGAAGGCGACTTCCCTAGGGTAACCATGACGGACAGCACATGGTCGCCCTGGGTTCCGGGAGACACACTCCACAACGGTGCTGAAGCCGTAGTGACTTCTGGTTATTGGCTCGGTGATTCAGCTGTGTTAAAGAAGCGGGTGACCAGAGGTTACAGACATCCAAAATTGGATGAGAGTCTGACAAGACAAAGAATTTTTGCAGAGGCGAGAATATTATCGAGGTTAAATCGAGTCGGAGTTCAATCGCCGTTATTACTTGCGATGGACCCCTATGAGGGCTGGTTAATGATGAGCATGATAGAAGGCCCTAGTTTGTCCACAGCTCTCAATGACGGTGTGAGTGACCAGGCAGAATTTATGTTGGGAGCGGCACTGAGACAACTTCACTCATTGGGAATTTCTCATGGGGATGTGACCACGCTGAATGCGATACTCACTGAGCACGGGGTTACATTGGTTGATTTTGGATTGGGGCGGCTTGTTGCGGAAATCGAACATCAGGGACTAGATTTACATTCAATTTATGAATGCCTATCAGCACATCATTCTGATCGGCCAGATGCAATGGACAGAGTACTAGAGGGCTACCGAGATAAGACAATCATCGATAATTATGATCCATCTGATGTTGTTCTTCGCTTTGAGGAAATCAAGGGACGGGTGAGATATCATGCATAACGAAGATCATGCAAGCATTTTCTTCCACAGCGGAAATAAAAACAAGATTTCAGAGGCATCGCAGGCTCTCAACAGATTTCACGCAAAAGTAAGACCATTCGACGAACTTCAACAAGACGTTGTGGTCATAGAACCACAAATGGATGAATTCGAGGCGATAGTTAAATCCAAGTTGAACCAAGTGCTCAGCCAAACCAACCCCGATCTGAAAGATAATTGGGTAATGGTCGAGGATTCGGGTCTTGTCATCGATGAACTCGGAGGTTTCCCGGGCCCTTACTCTTCCTATGTGTACGCCTCTATTGGTGTCGAGGGTATAATCCGACTCATGACAGGCGCATCCACCCGGTCAGCGAGATATATTTCCTCCCTTGCAGTATGGAACGGAAATGAAGTCCACCAATTCACTGAAACCTGCGAAGGTAAAATATCATTGGAACCTGCAGGAGAAAACGGCTTTGGTTATGACCCAATATTCATCCCAAGGGATGGAGATGGACAGACCTTTTCACAAATGAAATCAAACCAGAAAAATGAGATTTCACATCGGTCCAAGGCCCTCTATTCCATGGCCAACACATTGCTTCTTCCGTCAATCTGAATATATATCGCTTCGACGACACCTCAGATGGCATCGATCCTCAGGCTGTCAATCTGGGCATTATTCATACTGGGGGTTCCATCTTTCCTCGTCTTGCAAGGATCGTTTACCCCGGTCATTCGGATAGCGGGTGCAACTACTTTGCTAGCCTTGCTTTCGGTTTTGCTTTTCACAGGCAAACCAAAACAGGATTCAATTGCAGCCATTTCTAATCTCCAAACAAAAACTGCTGTGGTAAATAGCGAACAAAAATACGACAATGAGCCAACAAAAATTGAAGCCACACCTACTTCAGAAAAGGGCTCAGAAGTCAAAGAAGTCACACTCAATAACACAGAAGATCAAGATTTCCAAGTCATTGAACCTTCGCCTGCCCCCTCCTCAAAGGTGGCGGAAAAATATGCGGTCATCAGTGATGCTCAGATTGAATTTGAGGACCAGGTTGAGCGATATGTCGAAGACCGCCGGGAGAGGCGATCTGAAATCAAGGAAAGAATCGAGAGGGAGAGGAGGAAGGCACTAGCTCCGATGAGAGCACGAAGATTAAGGGAATGGGCCCAGCAAGAAGACGGTGAAGGCTTGCACGATCTAATCGAAACCACCCAACACGGACTTACAATTATTGAATATGATACCAGTAGTAAAAATAAAAAAAACAAGGGTTCAACCTACATTCGTCTAGATGAGGATAGAATCCTCAAAATATCTAGGGATATAACATTCCAATCAACCAAAAATCCAGGACAGAATTCTGAGATGGTGGAATCCCAGCCCTCAGATCGAGTTAATGACAACCCGGGAAATCCACCTGCTCCTCCCGAAGGAATGCCGCCACCACCTCCTCCCGAGATGTAATCACCGAAGGAGAAGTTGAACTGTGAGTAGCCTTGCCACCTGATATGACCAACGATATGCTACTGACAGATAGGATCGAAATTCAGACACATCCCGAAGGCGGAGTCATTGAGATTTGGACCTTGAATAGACCTGAAAGACTCAATGCTTTGAACTGGGCCACACATGCAGAGCTAATCGAAGCCTGTGAGCGAGTTGAATCCGATGATTCGGTCAGAGTTGTGGTCATTACTGGATCTCAGCCCATTGAAACTAGTGGACGTCAAAAGCCTAAATCATTTGCAGCTGGCGCTGATATTTCGGAATTTTCAGGCAAGAACTCAGACGATGTGAGGCCAAAATTTGAAAATAATGCTTGGGAAAGGGTATGGAATCTCTCGAAGCCCACCATCGCAATGGTAGATGGATTCGCTCTGGGTGGAGGGACTGAATTGGCTCTATCATGTGATATCAGGATAGCATCCGAAGAATCGAAGTTCGGTCAGCCAGAAATCAACCTCGGTTTGATACCCGGAGGCGGAGGCACTCAGAGATTAACACAATTGGTTGGGTATGGGGTATCAATGGAGATGATTCTCACCGGTGATATGATCACCGCTGAAAGGGCTAAGGATATTGGTCTGGTAAATAGAGTGGTCCCTTCATCAGAACTGATGAACGTAACATTGGATATCGCGATGGAAATTGGAAAAAAATCTCCAGCGGTATTGAAAGTTGCTAAGAGAGCTGTCAGATCTGCGTTGGACTTGCCGGTCTCGCAGGGAATCTTGGCAGAGCGGTCAGAATTCGTTGCCTTGTTTGATACAGAGGATACCACCATAGGCGTTGAAGCATTTCTCTCCAAGAACAAACCAGAATGGGTTGGAAGATAGCGCCGTGACAATCAATAGCCATCAAACCCACCGGCGGACATGGCAGACAACCGAATAGTTGTACTCTCAGGTCCGCCAGGGTCAGGTAAGGCAAAGGTCGGCGAAATACTCGGTTCGCGCGGGTGGGAGGTAATCTCGCTGGGCGATGTTGTCCGGGACGAAGTCAAGTCCAGAGGCCTTGAACCCACATCAACCAATATGAGCTTAGCCGCAAAAGAATTGAGAGAAGAATTTGGCCCTTCAGCAATAATGGAAAGAGTCTTACCCAAAATAGACGCAGTCTCCGAGAACAATCACACTGTTATCGACGGTATACGCCAGATAGAGGAGCTAGAAAGACTGCAGTCATCGCAGCCGCGAATTGTAGTTATCGCGATTGATGCATCTGAAGAGATCAGAAGGAAGAGAGTAACAAACCGAGCAAGGTCGGATGATAGTCACTTCGAAGATAGAGAAGAAAGAGAATGGGGATGGGGGCTGGAAATAGTCATGCAGTTGGCTGATATCACGATCGAGAATAATGGCACAGAGGGTGATTTTGTGATTAAAATAAACAAAGCATTGCAATCAATTGGAGTGATTTAACCTATCAAAAAATCGTCCAATCCAACCGACTGAATCAATAATGCCGGACAATGTGTAGTATCCATGATTTCACTCGGATCTATTCATGTGTAGATAACCCGAGTATCCCATAAGTGCCAAGAGAACGAGGATGGGGGCAAACTGAAGGACTGGAACATAGTATTCATTCGTTCCGGAAAGGAATAACAGGACTGGGAAAGTTATTACCAATGTCAATCCCGACAACAAGGCTACCTTTGCAACCCCTTGCTCATCTAACATCAAGGCGGATCCGATAGCAAAAATACCATACGGGATGCCGAATATCCCCCAACCTTCTTCATACCCCGTGGCAATTTGCAGTTCACGATCCGATAGAGTACCATAATGGTCCTGAAGGGCGGTTTTTGCAACTTCTGAGGCTTCAACAAGGTTGTACAAACTGAAAAGAATGTTAACAACTCCGAGTCCTAACAGCCAATATTTTGGGTTCATTAATTTCATCATATCCATAGTAAAACACCTGATTTGTGATGGCTAAGTGGTTTTGAGCAAGGGATATGAACTATTCCCTTTTTATTTACTCTGAACATCCAAAAAACATCTTCAACCATCCCCACGGATGAATAATAGAGCGATGATATGATTATATCTAATCACAATTACCATCAGATATGGAAGATAAACCTAGTTCAATAAGATTAGTTGACACAGATCCTACCTATCGTGATGTGGAAGCCACCGCAATCAATGGTTTTTTGGGTCTGGCAATGCACGTGGCCTTGACTTTTCTAAATATCGTCTTAACAGTCTTATCAGGGGCATCCAGTGGGCTCACGGTCATACCGCAATTGATTACTGTCCCACTCTGGTTCGTTATGTTCAACAGCTATGTTATCGTCAATCCGAATGAGGCTGTAGTAGCCCAATTTTTTGGCAAATACGCTTCGACTCTTAAGAAAGAAGGCTTCCAGTTCTTCCTCAATCCACTATACCAGAAGACTAAGATTTCACTGAGAATAAATAACTTCGAATCGAACAAGCTGAAAGTAAACGACGTAAACGCGAATCCAATTGACATTGCAGCAGTGGTTGTATGGAGGGTTTTTGATGCTGCAGAGGCCCTTTTTGAAGTAGAGAATTACGATCATTATGTACAGATTCAAAGTGAAGCGGCACTCAGAGAGATGGCGACGAAATATCCGTATGACGCCATAGAGGAAAAAGACATCGGGGGGATCACGCTGTCAAGCCATCAAGATGCCGTGGCCGAGGAACTCCAAATCTCAGTTGAGGCGAGGCTGGCCAGGGCAGGGATTGAGGTTCTCGAGGCCAGAATTAGCTATCTGGCATATTCCACTGAAATAGCCCAAGCCATGCTACGCCGCCAGCAGGCCGCTGCAGTTGTAGCAGCACGAAGAGAGATCGTGGACGGTGCTGTTGGAATGGTAGAACTAGCACTCGAACAACTAAGTGCCAAGAAGATAATAGAACTTGATGAGGATAAAAAAGCTACAATGGTGAGTAATTTATTGGTAGTATTGTGCTCGGAGACGGATACAACTCCTGTTGTAAACACTGGTTCCTTGAATGGCTAGGTAGTTCGGGAAATCAGATTTTAGAATCGATTTATTTGTTCTTGGAAGTAATATCAGCAGGAGGAAAACGGCCTTGCACATGTATTCAACCCTGCGTGTTTCTGCAATTACAGTAATCATGCTTACAATTCCATTATCGGGTTGCTTAAAGAATACAGAATTTGTAAATGGCGATGAAAATATTGATGTAAATGAAAATTTACGTATAAATCACATCCAAACCAAGGGCACCCACAACTCATACCACTTAGAACCCCTGATCTCTCCTACGAGGGAATATATGTATTCCCACGAGACGTTGGACATCCAAGCGATGAATCAAGGAGTTAGACAGTTTGAGATCGACGTATGGTGGGATCTCAGAGACGGACTTAGAGTATATCACAATCAATACGACTCCGGGACCACCTGTGCTACTTTGGAGATCTGTTTGAGTGTACTACTGCAATGGTCATCCAACAACCCCAGCCATCATACAATATTCATTTGGATCGAACCGAAAGATTGGCCAGAGCAAACTGCTGGCGTTACTACAACTGTGCAATTCACAGAATTATTAGGCGACATAGAATCAGAAATTGATGAATTTTGGCCTAGGAATAAATCTATTATTCCTCAAGACATACAGCAAAATCACTCATCACTGGGCCAAGCCATCATCACTGAGGGATGGCCGTTGATAAGCGAGTCCAGAGGCAAGGCAATGTTCATTTTACTGGCTACAGGAGAGATGAGGGATTTGTATATTCAGGAATACTTTCCAGATGGAATAATGTTTCCTATGTTCACATCCGTGCAAGAGGCTCCTGTTGAGGCGCGAGCCTTCTTCTCATTAACTGACCCTATCACCGATCAATCAGAAATCCAACAGCTAGTTGATGATGGATTTATTGTCAGGACCCGAGCGGATAGTGGTGGCCAGGAAGCTGATGATAATGACAACACTAGGTTGATGGCAGCACTGAGTTCAGGCGCGCATTCTATCTCTACTGATTACCCAGCAAAAGTTGAAGATTTGGATTACTGGGTGGACATTCCCGGTGGAAATCCCAGTCGCTGTAACCCAGTTTCAGCACCCCCAACATGCAGTTCGGAGGATATAGAATCCATTCACCAAGAAATAACATAATTGCAAAATCGTAAAACTGTAGATGTGAGAAAATCCAATGGGGAGCCAGCATATGGATGAAGTCGTAAATATCGCTGGTTACAGGTTTGTTGATTTACCAGATTGCTACAGAATGCGAGATCCTTTACTGGATTTTTGTCTGGAGAACAAGCTGAAGGGATCGATAATACTCAGTATGAATGGGATAAATTTCTTTCTGTCCGGATCAGATGAAGCGATTGAAAAGTTCAGGTCGCGTCTAGAATTAGATCCAAGACTTTCAGGCATACCAATGAAGTACAGTTACACAGAATATCAGCCATTTAGGAGGATGCTTGTCAAGGTGAAGAAGGAGATAATATCGCTAGGAATGGATGATATTAGGCCATCAGAGTTCACTGGACAGCATGTATCCCCGATAGAATTCAAATCTATGTTAGATAAAGACAAAGAAATCATTGTATTGGATACCAGAAATAATTACGAAACTAGAATAGGGTCATTCAAAGGCGCTGTAGAATTAGACTTGAAGTCCTTTAGAGGCTTCCCAGAAGCAATAAAAAATCTGCCCGCTAGTTACAAAAAGAAAACATTGGTGTTATATTGTACAGGCGGAATCAGATGCGAGAAAGCGACGTCTGTAATGTTAAAGGACGGATACGAAGATGTTAGACAGTTAGATGGAGGCATCCTTGCTTATCTGGAACAATGTGGTGGATCTCATTGGGAGGGTGACTGTTTCGTTTTCGACCAAAGAGTTGCAGTGGATGAGAACCTCAATGAATCTGAAATAGAAATGTGTTTCAGTTGCAGAGAACCACTTTCAGTAGAGGAGCAAAAATCGGAGAATTACGCTTTCGGAAAGTATTGCCCGTACTGCTATACGGGGCATGAATGACCTCGGTTATCTTTCAATTGGTTTCTGTATTGATTTGACCTCAAGAAACTCCTCAAATCCGTGAATCCCCAATTCTCTTCCGTTGCCGGATTTTTTGTACCCCCCGAATGGAGCGCTCACATTGAAAGGGCCACCATTGACACTGATTTGCCCTGTCTTCATCTTCCTTGCGAATGTAATTGCTCGGTCGATGTCCTCTGACCAAACACCTCCTGATAGACCATAATCCGAATCGTTTGCGAGCAAAAGGGCCTCTTCCTCGGATGTATAAGTGGTGATGCTGAGAACTGGCCCAAAAATCTCCTCTTTCCATATCCTCATACTTGGTAAAACCCCAGAAAATGCGGTCGGCCGCACGAAATAACCGTCTTCCAGACCCTCTATCGGGTCCGGCCCTCCGGCAATCAATTCTGCACCCTCTTCAATTCCTGAGTTTATGTACTCCAACACACTTTCTTTTTGCTCAGAGGACACCATCGGACCGCATTTTGTAGACGGATTCATTGGGTCGCCAACTTTGTATCCCTCCACTCGCTCTTTGACGAGGGGTATTATCTCTGAGATTCTGGATTCTGGGACTATCAGGCGAGTCAATGCAGAGCAAGTCTGACCTGAATTGGCGAAGCATGCCGAGATAGATGACTTAATTGCCTTGGATAAGTCTGCGTCTTCGAGTATCACGTTAGCACTCTTCCCGCCCAATTCCAAAGTCACCCTCTTCACACTTTCAGCAGCTTGCTCAGTAACTTTTACTCCGGCATTTGTAGAACCTGTGAAAGAAATCATGTCCACTCCTGGGTGAGAGGACAACCTACTACCCACCGACGAACCACGACCGCTCACGAGATTAAAAACGCCATTCGGTAAACCAATTTCATGTAACATATCAGCCAGAAGGAAAGCATTGAGAGGCGCCTCTCTCGAGGGTTTCAAAATCATTGTACACCCTGCCGCTATAGCTGGAGCTACCTTTCCAATTATCTGATGGAGAGGAAAGTTCCACGGTGTAATGAACCCACAAACTCCTATCGGCTCTTTCACTATCAGGGAATTTCTGATCTGGCTTTCCCATTGATATGAATCCAGTAATTTTGCATAACTCTTGGCGACAACTCTGGGCGTTCCAACCATTGCAATTTTTGAATACTCAATGGGAGTACCCACCTCCATCGTGATAACCTCTGCAAGCGTATCAGATCGAGCTTTGAATGACTCCGATAAATTAGTTAGAACTTCAATTCGATGTTCCACACTTGACTCAGACCAGATAGAGAATGATTTTCGCGCGGCTGAAACCGCTGCATCCACATCCGCTAGAGTTCCGTCTGGAACCGAACCTATGATTTGACCATTTTTCGGATCTTCTACCATTATCTGATCAGTACCTGTTGAACGCGTCCATGAACCGTCGATGTACAGTTTGTCCCTATTGATCATGGCATGTCCACGTGGACGACCCCTTATCACGTTCATGGAGTTCATACGTGTAGCCCTCTACCATTAGTCATGGTACTCACTGTGGATAGGCCAGTACCTGGAGTTGCATTGGTACAATTGTCAGAAAAAACTTCCAGGGACACTTTTTCATCAGGTACAATAGAACACGTCGTGGAAACATTGGATGGATTGATGCTGGACGAGGAAACCAAAGCTGTTGTCCTTAGCGGAACCGGGAAATTTTTTTCAGCGGGCGGACCAATCGACAAATTCGAAATTGCAATTAATGACGGAACAATTTCAGATGTGGTTGAGGAGATGACGGGTCAGCTGCACCCGCTGCTCTTGAGGATTCGAAGATCTTCAACTATTTTTGTTGGAGCAATAAACGGTGCAGCCGCCGGGGGCGGACTTGGCCTTGCATTGAGTATGGATTATCGCATTTCGTCCGAAAAGGCAAAATTGGCAGCATCCTTCTTCAGACTGGGTCTGTCTCCAGACGGTGGAACCACTTGGCTGTTGCCTAGGCTGGTGGGTCTTCAGGAATCAAAGAAATTCTTCTTTCAAAATAAGATCTGGAAAGCTTCCGAAGCTCTTGAGAAAGGAGCCTTGGATGAAGTTGTGAAGAGTTCAGAACTAATCGAGCGTGCGATAAAAATTGCTTCAGATTGGGGATCTTGGTCAGAAAGCAGCCGCAGAGGAACTAAACAACTGCTTGACGCGTCCACAACCACTTTCTTCGAGACTCAGTTGGAATTTGAGCGGCAACTTGTAGTTGCATCCTCTCTGACACCGGACTTCAAGGAAGGTGTGACATCGTTCCTAGAAAAGAGAGATCCTAACTTCAATAACCAGAATTAGAAGATCTGAGTCTAATCACCCCAATTATGATTGAGAAAATACACGCCAATGCAGCAAGGTTAGCAACTATTATTGAAGGAGAACCTACAAGAATTCCGTACATCAACCAGGTTACTAGAGCCGTGGCCACTAGACCAAATGTAGGCAGGGATATCCCCTCCTGTTGTTCTTCTATCCAAACTTCCCTAATTTGTGGGATCCATGCTACAACACCCAGAAAACCGGCAAAGAGACCTAGCCCCTCGATCCAGATGTCAACCATTTCAATCCTCCAACGGCGGTATTACTCTGCCTTCCATGCCTCCGGAAACTTCGATAACTTGACCGGATATGTGGCCGCTTGAATCCTCCGAAAGGAGGAAAGCGACGGCTGCTGCGACATCATTTGGAGTAGCCAGCTTCTTTATTGACATGGTCCTCTTTGCATTCTCTGCAATGGTTTGATCGATGCCTTCCTCGATTCTAGATTCAGTTAGGGTCCAACCAGGAGCGACCGCATTTACTCGTACTCCGGAACCCGCTATGTCGTTCTTCATGGTCTTGAGGAGACCACTGGTTATAGCTCCCTTTGCAGCAGCATAGTCCGCATGACCCTGCTCACCGTAAATTCCAGCCGTTGAAGATATGAGAACGAGGGAACCTCGACCGCGATCAACTGCTCTTGCGAGGAACTCTTGTGATGTAAATAATGAAGATTTGAGATTGGCGTTTAGTGTCTGGACCCAGCGAGCCTCATCAATTTCCCACACTGGCAAGGATTCCTTGGGGTATCTACCAGCATTTGCAACACATGAATCAATTACACCCCACTCAGACTCAAGTTTCCCAAACATAGCTTTGACCTCTGTCTTTTTTGTGAGATCAGCATAAACTGAGATACCAGAAATGTCACTAGCCAGTTCCTTCGCCTTTGCTTCGGAACGAAAATAGTGCACGGCAATGTTTGCCCCCATGAGATGTAGTCGACGACATATTCCAATTCCGATTCCGCCTGCCCCTCCTGTGACGAGAATGTTTTGTCCAGATAGATCCATCTTACTCACCTCGCAAGGTCATCTCTTTCGTGCTTCACACCATTCTCCCAACTGTAGATACCAATTCCTGTCTTCTTACCCAGAGTCCCCTCACTCACTAGACGATCCAATAGCGGGTGAGGAAGGTACGAATCGTCGTTGAATGATTCAGCCAACCCTTTCAGTATGTCTCGTCTGACATCCAACCCGACTAGGTCTGACAACTCGAGTGGGCCCATTGGATGTCGATACCCCAATCTCATTGCAGTGTCGATATCCGAGGCAGTGGCGACACCTTCGGCTAACATTCTGATTGCCTCATTACCCAAGACAACCCCCAATCTGCTGGTTGCAAAACCCGGCACGTCGTTCACGATGATGGTGGTCTTGCCCAATAGACGGCCGATTTTTTCCACCTCGGTGACAACGTCAGCACTTGTCCGTTCATGTCGTACAATCTCTAAGAGCTCCATTATTGGAACTGGATTGAAGAAGTGCATTCCGATTGTATTTTGAGGCCGATTGAGGTCTTTCGCAATCCTCCCGATAGACAGGCTGGATGTGTTACTCGCCAGAATTGAATTTGGTTTACAAAATCCCTCTATTGCCAGGAATATGTCTTTTTTCAGTTTCAGGTCCTCCGGCACAGCCTCGACAACTAGGTCAGCCTCATTTACAGCAGATTCAAGATCATCTACGAATGATATTTTTGAAGACCACAAGGCCTTTTGATTCCTCGATATCCTACCCTTTTGGATTCCCCTGTCCCAAAATTTGTAAATTTGTTTTCTTCCCTTTTCCAAGCTCTCGGGATATTCATCAAACAACTTCGTATCGAAGCCCGATTCTGCGCATATTTGTGCTATACCGGCACCCATCGTGCCGGCTCCGACGACTCCAACTCTCTTGACTCGGTCGCTACTCATGGCATGGCAACCCATGAGTTAGGACTTCAGGCTTCTCGACCATATTGGGCAATTGCTGCCTGAAAGAGCCGTTGTCTTGGCACGTCATGCTCCAAGAAGCAGGTAAACGGAGCTAGATCCTTGATCAGCTCAATCGTGCCTACGTAAGCTCCGTAAATGAATGGATCTGCTCTTTCTGTGTCAGGAATTTCAAAGCCGAGTCTCTTGAGCCCGGCACGTGTGTCTTGGTCCCAGATTGTGTAAGTGTGGCTTGTGAAATGCAAGTATGCAGATATTCTTCGCACATCGTCTGTTATGACGTCATCTAGACTTTCAAGAAGGAGAGTATCTGGGTATCTTATTGCGAGTAAGAACAGTCTTAGCATCATCTCTTGGTCTTGGTTTAGACTTCTGTGTTCTATTCCCATCCAATCATCTATCATGTCCAGCATCTCGCCTGTTAATGGACGATGAACCTTGTACAGCAATTCTTCGTAAATGTCAGGTTTAGCATCTGGTTGGTTGTGATATGAATCGAATAGTTCTGGGACTCTTGCGAAAAAGGGTGAGAGCAAGTCTCTGTTGACATTCAATAGTGCGTGAGTTTGCATATTCCTTCCCCCTGAGAAATCAGCCTTTCCATTCCCTGTATTGTATCCACTCAACGCCTGGAGCCATATATTCCTCCATCAGTTTTCGCTCATCCTCATCCGAGGGCAATACATCAGCGAGGTATGCTTGATATTCCTCAGCAGACCCTTCAAAGTCGTGTCCATCAACGGTGTACATGCCCGAGGAGAATTTACCTATTCCACGGTTAAATTTGTCAGAAGGAATGTATAGGGCGGGTTCACCCTCTTTTCGACCTTTGCTGATTCTGGCCATTTCTGCTTTTAACTCGTCAAAGTATAACCCGCGACTAGCTTCATTCAGGTGCTCTCTGTCGGCTTCATGTTCCGATTCGCGTTCATTGTACCTACCTTTTACGCCATAGACGTAGGCCCATTGGGCAGAAGTGGATTCATCAGTACCGAAAAGGTCCAATCCCGTGCTAACCCACTTGTTGATGTATTTCTGAAGGAATGCAACCGGAATGACCCCTGCTCTAACAATCCTTCGTAGTCCGTTTGCACCAGTTCCTAGGTGGAATGACTCCTCCTTGAGCATTGGACCCATTGATGCAGAGAGCGGCTGAAAAGAACTCGTGGATAGCATTTTCAGTTGATACTTTCCATCCCTGTCTATGAAATGGGTGAAACAGAAGAAATCAAGCCAGTGATCAATTGGTGCGTTGAATGACCCGAGCAGTCTTGTACCATCCTGTGCGTTCCTCTCAAGGAGTTTGGCAGCTTCTCGAACTCCCTGCTCTCCAAAATAGGTACACAACAGGTAGGCCATTTGCCAACCATGTCGTTGTTCTTCGCACATAATTCTCAGAGCAGACTTCCGATCATATTCAGTTGGGGCCGTGGCGAGGAGGTGATTTTGTTGTTCAACAGATGCAAATTCTGTGTCGCCCTGAACACTTATCATATTGATAATGGCGTCACGGATGTTCTGTTGCGGTATCTGCATCCTGCGACTCCATTTCGGCATTCCTTTGAAATCCCCGAACTCAATCTCCTTCCCCGCAGAATCCCAATCAAACCGGATTTCAAATCTGTAATCCCCCAGCCACGCGGGATCAAACCCTATTCTGGTTTGCCATTCATGGAATTCTTGAACCCATCCTTCAAAATTAGGTGTGTAGCCATCGACGACCTCGGTCTTGCTCATGATGTTAGGAAGCACATGTCGTATTTCAAGTTCAGGCTTGCCCCACACTGTGGCCCACGAGGACCCGTGCCTCTACATTCCACTGAATTTAGGGGTTTTCTTGTCGACGTATGCGGCGATTCCAGCTTTTGCGTCCTCTGACTGAAACAGGTCCGATTGAAGTTCCCTCTCGAGAGCCAAGTGATATTCCAGGGGAATTTCCAATCCACTCTGAACGCTTCTCTTTATGTTTCCAATGGCCTTGGAAGCAGCAAATGGCAACGAAAACTGACCAGAATAATCCAGAACATCTTGTCTAAACTCATCTATACTCATGCTGTCATATATGTCGTGGATAAGTGACATATCTTTAGCCTCTTCAAACTGGAATTTTCTTCCTGTGACCATTATTTCCATCGCCTTGGCCTTGCCCACCAATCTCGCAAGTCTTGCAGTTCCACCTGTACCGGCGAGTACTCCGAGCGACACCTCGGGTAGACCAACCTGGTAGTTCCCCTTCCTAGCAATTCTGATATCTGCTGCCATGGCAATCTCAAGTCCTCCACCAACCGTATGGCCGTTTAAGGCAGCAATTACGAGCTTCGGAGTTTGTTCTAGTCTGCTTAAGGTTTCATTCGCGTGTAGACAGAAGAAGTATTTGTATCGTGGACTCAGCTTATTCAGGTATTTTATGCTGGCACCTGCTGAGAAGAATTTGGTCCCGTGGCCTGTGATTAATATCACGTGGACATTATCGTCGAAGCGAGCGCTGAGAATGGCATCGTCTATGTCGTGCCACATTTCCCTGGTGTAGGTGTTGACTGGAGTTTTGCCTTCTTTGAGAGGTGCACCCTCTGAATCCGAGATCAGCTCTATTATTGCGATCCCATTATCTGTGACACCGTAATTGACTAGATTATTCTTCATGGGGGTGAGTTCGGGCCATTCAACCATAATACGCCGGGGATAGTGATCCATATCAACCAAGCGATTGGATTGTCCCACCAGCGAGAGTTGAATTCACTGATCAGATGGCTTGAAGGATGTCCTACCCCCGTCCCTTTGAGTTTTCTTCCATTTGGTTGATACTTCCTGAGCGGCAGTACTCGGAGCCCATTCATCTCTCCTTAACGCCTTTCTGAAAGGCATCCTGCGGTACGACCTTCCATCAGGAGTGGTTCCCTTGGTTAACATGCTTGCGCTGACGAGGGGCCACATCATCCGCCTGATGAGGCCGGGCTGGTATATCCTCCTCATGAAGTTCAATCCGTCACCCGTCCTTTTTTGATCTCTCATCCAGTACCTGGCAACTGCTTTGAATCCCCTATCACCCATCCTATTCATCAAAAATCTATTAGTCGCACTGACCTTTACCAAGGGCAACAAATTGGAGCGTACCTCCTCTTCATAGCTAACTTCCCCAAGCATGGATTTCGCAGCCATGACCCCGCTTGTTATGGCGTACCGCATACCGAATCCCCACATAAAATCTTGAAGTCCTCCAGCCTCTCCGACGTAATACCGTCCGTCTGTGTGATATTTTTCGGGTATGGAAAAATCTCCCTTACCACCCACTCGTTTTATTGGAATTCTGTCGAGTTCGTAGTTACTCTCATACCAGGCCACAGTCTCATCAAGGAAGCGGCTGGTGTTCTTTTGCTTCCTCCACAAACAGGTGCAAATCAGACCTATCCCGTCAATGATTATCATGTAACTGTACGCTCCCGGGGCCAACTTGTCATTCAATTGGAAGGCCACGTGGTTAGGGTGGCTTGTGTGAAAAATCTCACCAAAAGCAACTGCACTGGATTCCTTGGGACCAGCGGCGATTATATCGCATTTCATGGGATCATATTTCACACCATAGTGGATTTTCACACCTGCGTCGATAGCCATTTTTTTGAAACCTTGATCGATGCAATGACTTCCAGTTCCCCTTTCTACGACCCTGAAAGCGATACCGTTTGTTACAGGATGTGTAATTTCATCATCAGGATGTATAAGATCGACCTTACTGAAAGCATCCGATTTAAACGAATCTGGGTCAATTCCCCATTCACGCAGCTCATCAAAAAAATCTCTCTCTGAGGTCCAATTCTCTATCCCTTGGAAGTCACCGTCAAATCTCGCGCCGCTATCACTCCTTCTTTCATGAACATGCACATCCCTGCCAGATTTCGCGAGTAATATGGCGGCAGATAGTCCCGATAGCCCCGCGCCGAGTATGTCAACTCTGCCTGTCACGGATATTCCCTGATCCCATCGGGACATAAGCACTATGCCTACTACCCCCCCAGCGGTGCCATGACGGTGAGGATAGTCGTCACTGATCAGCCTTTGGACGTACCAGAACTTCTCTCGGTGGGCGGCAACCTAGGATCGGGGGCAATCGCCTCTTTCACAGGGCTTGTAAGACCAGAAAATGAAAAAGAAAGCGTTCTCAGTCTTGAGTTTGAGGCATGGGAGTCAAAATTGCCCGAGGTTTTGAACGATATAGCCGTGATTGCCTCAGAAGAGAACGACCTTGATTCCATATTGATAGCACACAGGACTGGAGTGGTTAAGCCGGGTGAGGCTATTGTGTGCATCCAGACTTGTTCGGCGCATAGAATCGGAGCTTTCAATGCCTGCAGTTGGACCATTGATGAACTAAAGAGACAGGCACCAATCTGGAAAATGGAACACACCACTAGCGGTTCTAGATGGGTGGAGGGACTGGGATAATACCCTCACCGGCTAAGTACTCCTGCTCACTCGTAACCCCATGTCCGGCAAACCATCTGTGGTCGACATCGGAGAAAAAACACCAGTACCCCGCCGCGCTTCCGCATCCGGGTTGTTGAAAGTTCCCTCCGCGGTAATCGACATAGCACATAGCGGAGAGGTCAGTAAAGGAAACGTGAAAAATTCAGCAGGAATTGCAGCAATAATGGCAGTGAAGAACACACCTTCAACGCTGCCCCATTGTCATCCTATACCCATTGAGGGGTGTGATGTGAAGTGGGAAAACACGCCATCTGGATTGAAATGCCTTGTAACTGTCAAAACCACCGCAAAAACAGGAGTGGAGATGGAGGCATTAAATGGCGTGACAGCCGCTTTGCTTTGTGCTTGGGATATGTTAAAACCACATTTGAAGAACCAAAAAGGCCTGTATCCGGGTGTGAGTATAACAGAGGTTACTGTAGTGACTAAGGACAAGGGATCAGCGTAGGTTTGATCTCTGGATCACACACCCGTGGGTCATGCCTGTTAGCGAATTTACCGCCGATTTCCTCCGGGCAACGTCCCAAGCAGCTTTCTCAGCCTCCAAATGGATCGGGAAAGGGGATGGTAAAGCTGCTGATGGTGCCGCTGTCCAATCAATGAGAGCAGTATTCGACACAATCCCCTTCAACGGACGAGTCGCAATAGGAGAAGGAGAGCGAGATGATGCTCCGATGTTGTGGATAGGGGAACCACTTGGCTCACTTCAAGACGACCCCGGTGCCCAGGCCATCGACATAGCAGTCGACCCTTTGGAGTGCACCAATCACGTCGCTCATGATCTCCCCAATGCGATGGCGGTCCTAGCTGCAGCACCCAGAGGGTGTCTCTTACACGCTCCGGATTGTTACATGGATAAACTGGCCGGATCAAAAAATCTCAACGGGGAGATAAGCCTCGAGGGAACGGTGGAATACAACATCGAAGCAACGAGTGATGCACTAAACCGGCCGATATCCGATCTCGAAGTAGTTGTGATGGATAGACCGAGACACAAGGATCTCATATCAAAAATTGAGTCCTTGGGGGCGTCAGTCTCACTGATCGGTGACGGCGATATCGCTGCAGCCTTGAATTCAGCAGACACTTCATCTTCCATAGATCTCTTAATGGGCATCGGTGCTGCACCCGAGGGAGTCATCACCGCCACTGCAATGAGGGGATTAGACTCATTTTTTGAGGGGCGCCTCGTAATGACTACTGAGGACCATCGCAATCGAGCACAAGAAATGGTGGGGGACAAAGTAGGAGATATCTGGCACCGTGATCAGTTGTGCTCCTCCAGCGACGCCGTATACATCGGATCGGGAGTTTGCTCCGGAAGAGTACCAGGCCCCAAAACAAATCATCAGGGTTCAACCACTGTTACGTCAGAGGTTATCGATGTCAGATCGAAAACTACGAAAATCATCGAATTTGAAATTGGATTGGTTGACTGATCTTCGATGCATTCATTGATGGGTGCCCACCTTGGAAGTACGATATCATGTCCTTGCAGGCCCTAGAACAAACGGCAAAAGCACTAGTAAGACGAGGAAAAGGCATACTTGCAGCGGATGAAAGTAATGCGACCATGTCAAAGCGGCTGGAATCAGTGGGTGTAGTACCCAGTGAGGAAACTAGACGATCTTACCGGTCAGCAATGCTTTCGACACCCGGGCTGGAGGACAACATATCCGGGGTAATTCTGTTCGATGAGACAATACGCCAGAGGATGGATGACGGAACCCTATTCCCAGAACATCTGAATCGAAGGGGAATCATCCCGGGAATCAAGGTAGATACGGGAGCCAAACCACTGGCAGGTCACCCAAATGAAACAGTTACAGAAGGCTTGGATGGACTTAGAGGTAGGTGCAAGGAGTATTATTCGATGGGAGCGAGATTCGCGAAGTGGAGAGCAGTTATTTCAATTTCAAGAGATTGCCCGACAGAAGCGTCGATATCGGTAAATGCACACGCCTTAGCGAGATATGCAGCAATTTGTCAAGAACAAGGGTTGGTCCCTATTATCGAGCCAGAGGTCTTAATGTCCGGACCTCACACTTTGGAGGATTGCGCGTCTGTTACAGCCATGGCTCTAAGTGCAGTGTATTCACAATGCCAAATCCAAGGAATTCAACTTTCTGGGACTATCCTGAAACCGAATATGGTCCTCCCCGGCACAGAAGCCCCGCCCTCATCAGCCGACGAGGTCGCGAGAGCTACATCGACAGTATTGAATGAAAATGTTCCCAGCGATGTAGCCGGCATAGCATTCCTCTCAGGCGGACAATCAGATTTTGAAGCGACACTTCACTTAAATCAGGTAAACCAACTATCAGGTAATTCACCATGGCCCTTGACTTTCTCATACGGTAGGGCACTCTTGGCTGACGCACTTGGCCACTGGTCAAAATCCCAAATCAAAGAAGCACAATCAAGGCTCCATCACAGAAGCAAGATGAATGGCCTGGCATCTACCGGGCAGTGGGAAGAAAGTTTAGAGAAGTGAAAATATTAGGCCTCAAATCCAGTCAGATGTTCATCCTCTCTGAGAGTCCAAACACAGATTTCATACCTGCCTGAGAGGGCTCCCCCTCGCTTGGTGGTTGCAATCTTTCGGATGTCTTTGTCCTTCGACAGTACATTCCCAAGTTGTTGGGGAGTCGTACCGTGACGCATTGTGGAGTTCACATGTTCGAGAATCTCAGTAGTATTTGCTTGTCCTCTTTCGTTCAGGAATTTCTTTATTTTCTCTCTGAGTCTTGTTGTTCTCATTGCTTTCCACCTCCGCGTGTAACGCATCAACTGAAAAGTGATGATATAAACTCAGAAAGCAGTTACCGGCACTCGTCCTCGTCAGCGTTAAGCCTCAGGACTATTGACTCTAATATAACGCTTCTCAATTGAGATCGTTTTTTCGTTACATGAAGTTTCAGATTTACCGGCAATAGACACCTCAAATATAATCTGTGACATGATTTGTGGATATTTCGAGTGGAAATATGTAACATAATATAACTAAAAAAACTTTTTAATACAACTATTTGTTGGATAGGACCGTAAAAATTGACAGAGGGTGTCATACTTGGATAATACTGCAAAACCAACTCCCAGAAAACTGCCGCGGAGAATTAGAGGACTACACAGAAGGCGGGTTCTTTTCGCCTTGTCCAGATCAGACCTCACCGTTTCTGAAATTTCCAGAAAAACCGGGTTAAGAATGCCCCATGTTTCTGCTGAAATAAGGAAATTAAGAGCAGATGGAATGGTGCAAAGTGCCAGTGCAGCCGGCACGAGAGGTGCATCCATATTCCTGACTATCGATGGGCGCGAAGAAGTATTGAATGACATCCTACATAGGACTCAGTCTTGCATCCCGATACCTCCCGGGAAAAATGAAGTATGCCTAATTTCACGCGACAATAACAACTTAATCCTTGCATCAACTACTCATTATAACCAATCAACAATAGCCATCCCGGATAGGCCACTGGATCAGACAGGTTCCAATGGAAACTATGGGGTCCAGTGGATGCTGGCGGAGGTCCAGGGCAACAATAGCCACTGGATCAACCCTTACTCCAAAAAAATGGTCGGAACGCCTGAAATACCGACTAATCCCAATGCGATAGAATCATTCTCTGAAGGTGATCGACCTGTGTATGTGTTCCATGCTCGAATCATTGGCGAAAATAGACCAATTTCCGTAGCCCCCGGGACCTGGTTTTCTCCTAGATTCGATCTTGCCAAACATCCTTTCACACCCCAACCAGGTTTTAACCTGAGGTTGGGAACTATCCACCCAGATGTTAGCCCAGTTTATGCCCCTGATTTGCTGGTGATTGATATCGAAGGTCGAACAGGGCAGACACTCATTACCAGGATCATTCCAGACGGCTATCTGACTATATCGAGTATGTACGACGGGAAAGACACCCCCTCGAGCATACCTGAAGATGTACTGGATTATTGGATCAAACTCGCCCACCCTCGAACCCGATCACCTGAGCTAAGAAGGAGATCACAGGCACTCAAAGACAGAATATCCCTCAGAAGGAGATCAAGGGTCCCAGAAGAAACTTTGAGAAGGTTCCGGACTGACTGGGGGAACACCCAATTTGAGGAAAAGGAACCCTCATCTGAGAATATTAGTATGAAGGACCTTGGTTTGAGGGCGAGGCGGGCCCTGATTGAATGGGTTATGGAAATGAATGTCGAGGTTCCGGTCGCCGTTGAAATAAGTGAGGATATACCAGAATATGTGTTCAAGGAATTCATGAGAAGTGTGGATAAGGGGATAGTTTTTGTAAAATCTTCTTTCGAAGTTGCTGGAATAGCAAGACTTAGTTCGGACCCATCCCGGCCACTACCATGGGCAAGATACACAGATCCCAGCGGTATTGGCGCCCGGTTGAGTATTCAATCAGGCAAACTTAATGTCGCAATGATGAATTCCCCTCAGTTTGATGTCAATCCTCACGATTGGATGCCTGTAAAACTCTCAGAGGATGAGGCGTCAAACCACATCATACAATTGGCACTCAATGAAAAACACGAACAGGACGAGGAATGGGCAAACATTGTAGAATCTGAACACCCAATTGCAGCGTTGATAGCCACTCCAAGGAAATACAGGTGGAAGAGGTGGAAACGCATCAAAGGGAGAATAGACGGTAAATGGATGCATCTTCTGGAAATCGAAGATATCCCAACACCCCAACTCTACGAATTTATCGAAAACTCAGATGTAGATAGGTATAGGGATTTCTCGATGAAATTTTCAAACATGGTGAAGTCAAATCCAAACTTCGCTTTTGAAGTCCGACCCATGACATCGCCTGAAATGGCCTCAAAAGGTGCAGCATGGATAGCCAGTAGGCTCTTGGCATCTGCATCAGACATACCCTCTGAAATGATTCCTGACCTGCTGACCTGGGCAATCCCCAGTTGGTTGCAAAACTTGCCAATAACGTCCATTGAGGCATTATCCGGCGCTTGCAAAATAATCGAAAAAAAGGACCTGGAGGAATTCCTCGAGAAGGTGCATACTTCGGCTGCTGCCAACATCAATTCAGACATACACATCTGGTCCAGGTTCTGTAGAGTCGTCGCTGGCAAAGGTAGGCTCACACCTCCTCTTTCTGTTCTGATTTCCAGACACCTCCCATTAGAGTGGTTCGCTCCCCTGTCCGAGCAAATATTGTTGACAATGTTGAGGATGGACCAGTGGTGGAGTAATGCAGATGTCTGTTCTGTTCCCTGGGCGGGTTTGATACTCAGGCCGAGAGGTGAGGTACATTATGTTCCAGGATGTGAGGCATTACAACATCCTGGTGTGGAAAAAGATCTGCTCCGAAGAATCGAAGATAGCATCAGTTCTGGTCCAGGTTTAGAGATACTGGAGGAACCGAGTTTGGCGGGCATATTTGACCTGGTGGCATCTCTCAGAAGCTCGATGAATAACACTCCTCCGTCAGTAGGAAGAAGTCATCCTATGATTGGTTGGTTGGCGCACCCTAGGGAAAATTGGCCAGATATGGCCCATATGGACGTACACGATGGAGATCCATTAATCACTGCGAGGCTATTGATGGGAAGGAGTGGTTATTCCGTTAATGAAAATGACTAGGCCTGAGGCCATGAATTGATATCTTGACTCCATCTCCGAAGAACACCCATGCGGCAACACCGTGTTGACGATGCCCCCACGCCGGAGGACTAGAATGAAACACGGTACCACGTACTGGGTAACCGGACGACGAAGACCGATGTGACCATTGGGATGATCATCGGAGCAATCGTACGGATGGAGGGTGATGGGTCCCCAGATGACTACGGAATGATTCATGGGACAACCCCACTCTCCTACAGACGTCCCGGGGTGGGTCAGGGCCCGAAGCTACCGCAATGATGGTGCCCGTTACACCTCGGGGCACAAATCCGCAGTCCTCAAGTCCCAAGCCTCGTCTCATTACACATGTTCCGATGGGGCCTGCTGGGTGGAACCTTCGACCGATTTCATGATGGTCATGCATATTTGATCGATCAAGCGTTGAAAAAATGCCAATACCTTGAGATTTGGATAACACACGATTCAGTAGCAGCCTCCAAAGATCCAATGTGCTGGCCGTTGGAACGAAGAAGATCCGAGATACAGTCCAGCATTGGGGACGATTCTTTGGATAGGGTGTTCTTTGGTATTCTGAACGACGACATCGGTCCCGCAGGCAATCATACGGATGCGGATGTAATCTTCTGTACTTCCGAGACCAGAGATGGGTGCGATGAGATCAATAAAATCAGATCAAAGAATGGGTTAATTCCTCTGAATGTGGTCGAGATTGACCATATTATCTCTGGAAGCGGAACCATCCTGTCAAGTTCAAGAATTCGAAAGGGAGAAATGGATCGATCAGGGGTTGCATATGTTCCCGAGAAAACAATCAATACCACATGGAAAATTACTGATGACGTTCAACTTATGTTGAAGAAACCCTTTGGGAAGTTGTTCTCCGGTACTGAAAGTGACCCTTCGATAGCGCTAAAAAAAGCATTAAAGGAAGCACAAGGTCATCAAAAGATAATTGCAGTGGGGGATGTAACAACATGGGGTTTAGTAGAACTGGGCATCATTCCTTCCATCGCAATCATAGACGGGATGACCAAGAGAAGCCCTTGGGCCAGAACAAGCGACATTAAAGACTCCATTTTTGACAAAGTTTTGTCTGCGGAAAATTTGGCAGGAGAAGTGTCGTCTGATCTGTTTCAATCTTGTAAAAAGGCAGTGGAATTGTCGATAAATGGTGCCTCTGTGTTAATTCGTGTGACTGGAGAAGAGGATCTTGCACCGATACCAATGCACCTCCTGGCGCCTCTTGGTTCAATGGTAATTTATGGACAACCTGGAGAAGGCGTTGTCACTCAAGTCGTGGATCTTGACACAAAGGACAATTGTAGAAGGATACTAAATGCGATGAAAGCCGTGTAAAATCTCCTGATTTTGAGGACGATCCTAGCCTTCACTTATAGCTTCTAACCCTGCACCACTGGCAATCAAGGCAATACACACCGAGTAGATCCCTGGATCGACCCAAGTTGTGTAAACTACAGACCAACCGAGGTATAGCAGGGCCCCTCCGACAATTAACCAATTGGAAATCAGAGCATTGATGTTCTCAGTCGTACTAACCATTCTTCCAGGCCTTTCGGCGATAGATTTGAGGAATGCCTTGGTTCCTGTAGTCGCTTCAAGGCCCCTTACCCCTACGAAGATGAGGGCAATTGCCAGAGCGATTGCAACCATGTCACCACTGCCAACACTCACAGAATTGTGATTGGAGTAGGCTTCAGTCAGGGTAGACCCGTCAAAGAAACCTATCCATTCAATTTTCTGGCCAGGAGCGAAAGCGCCCACAAGTATGTTAACGATGGAGACTAGCGCCAACCAGACACCGATGCAGAATCCAATAATCGAAAGAAATCGACTAGATTTTGTGATCTCCTCTCTCCAAGAGTTCTGCGTCATGAACGCCGCCACCCAAGGCCTCTGTTTAACCGTTACCGGCATTCAGAAAATATCAGAGGGGCCTTTGAAGACGATACTTGCCTTTTGATGCTTCTTGAATGAGTGGCTCTGAATCCCTCATTTCTGACATCGCGTCCAGTGACTCAGGAATTGCTGAGTTGATCTGTTTGCTCCTCCCACCACGTCCTTTACTGACGTTTCTTGCGATGATAATTCCTAGACCGTCCAACTCATTCAGTAGAGATGATATTCTTCTTGGGGTCAGTGGTTCGACCATTATTCTGTGACATACCTCAGAATAGGTGCGGTAGATCTCCCCAGTAGATATATTTCTGAGCCCGTTGTCTTCATTCATGCAAATCGAGAAGAGGAGAATCTTCTGTTGGAGGGGAAGCGTTCTCAGAACCGGTGTGAGTTGGTCATGTTCTAACTGGCTCTGAGCCAGTCTTACATGTCCGTTGTCAACGATCTCATGCCCCATCTGCTGAGCTTTCTTCACAGCGATTCGAAGCAGGTCGAGAGCTCTTCTTGCATCTCCGTGTTCCTGCGCGGCGAGCGCTGAACATAGACCAATCACTCGATTGTCGAGGGCTCCTTCCCTTATTCCTCTTTTCACGCGCTCTTCCAGGATGTCGTTGATTTCATTGGCGCCATAGGGATGGAATACCAGATCAATCTGAGCTAGCCTAGAAGCGACCTGTGGCGTAAGCATTTTTGTGAAGTTTAAATCGTTGCTGATTCCGATGATACAGCATCTGGCAGCATCCAAGTCGAGGTTTAGATTGGTGAGGCTGTAAATTATTGAGTCTCCGACCTTGGACACCAAATGATCTATTTCGTCAAGGACTATCACGTGCATACCGCCTCTGCGCTCCATTCTTCTCCGATATTCTTCAAGCACCCTGTCAGTCGGCCATCCTGTAAATGGAATTTTAGGGTCCCCGGAAACCTCAAGTTGGTTGGCAAGTCCTTGAATAACACGATACTTGGTGTCAACAGTTCGGCAATTTATGGTGTATGCTTTGACGGATGTCCCATTTGCCCTACCTTTGCTTTTGAGTTGTTTCAGAACGGTCTTCGTGACGATCGTTTTTCCGGAGCCGGGAACGCCATAGAGGAGCATATTGGAGGGGATGTGACCCCTCAGTGCCTCCACCAAGTTCTCACCCAAGCTTCTGATTTCTTTCTCTCGATGAGGTAGTTCATTCGGCTCAAAGCCATGTTCAAATGCTTGACGGTCGACAAAGAGTGAATCGGTTTCAATGAGCGAGTCGAATATATTCTCTCTCATTTTTGTTCCCTCTTATCTCCAAACAGATGCAATCTCGGCAAGGACCGGTCGGCCCAAATGCGCAGGACTCGAGCGACGAACTTATGGATAATAAACGTCGCCTAAAAGTACACCGACAATCGGCGATTTTCAATGGTGCTCATCTCTTATAACGAAGTCGGGAATTGATAGTATTCCGGGCATTTTTTTAACAAATTTTTGGACTGCACTTGATGATGTTCAAAGAACAGCCGAGAAGCGAATTGCACTATGGGCGACCTTCTGATTGAACCAGAGTGAAAGTTCCATCATCACTGACAACCAGACTATCTCCGTCCTCGAGTTGAATAATTGGAGGAGGTAATTCTGGCCTTTGGAAACCAGTATCGATTCCGTTCGCTGAGGAATAATTATGAGTCACCAACACAGTTTTTTCAGGATGCCTACCTTGGAATGCTATCACATCCGAAGGAGTGTGATGATATGGAAAACTTCCAATGTCGGGCACACCCATTTCGAGTAAAATCACATCTGCAATTCCTGCAAGAGACTCTATCCCGTCACAAGGACCGGAATCCCCGCAGTGAAGAAAATTGAACCCACTTTTGTGGAGTAGAAGATAACCGTGGGGGTCGGTTTCAGGAGTGTGTTTGACTGGGAATCGATCAAACGCCCAATCCGTTCCTTCTAAAGTGGCTGATTCCTCAAAGTTCCAACGCACTTCCTGACTCAAGAATCCGTCAAGACTTTTGGGATAAGCACCAGTGCTTAGGCTGGTTAACAGGTCCTCACCCCCGGGTCTGAGGTGTACTTCCAGTGGTTCCTTTTGCACTTTTTTACACAGGTATTTACGATCCAGAAAAAAGAACGGGGATCCGAATGTATGGTCTCCGTGCCAATGGGTTATCAACACATGATCGATGCTTGAGGCATCAAGTCCCACTCTCCTGAGCTGCGGGATTATTGTAGGGGGCAGATCAACCAGTATTTTCCTGTCGATGCAAATACATGCGTGCAACCTCCCGGAAGGTGCAAACGCATTACCTGTACCAATGAAGTCGATACGAGCCACGTAGCACCCTGTGGGGTCTAGAACTTGACAACTTCGATGATCGAGACAAAATCACTTTCCAAAGATCAATTCTAGCTAAAAATAAGTTTATTTGGCCACGAATATGAAACACAAATGAGACGACGATTCCATTGATTGATAAGTGAGTCTTTGGTGCCATATATGGGTAACAACATGGCAGAGCCAAGATCCATTCTAATACTCTACGGTTCACAATCCGGCAACTCCGAGGAACTTGCGATTCAAGCTGGTAAAATGTCCTCTCAGAGTGGATTAAAACCAACAGTCAAGGCAATGGATGAGATTGAGGTAACTGAATTACTCACTCAACAAAGAGTGCTTGTATGCTGTAGTACTTGGGGAGATGGGGAACAGCCGGACAATGCCGAAGATCTCTGGGAAGCAGCAAATAGCGGCGCTATCGAGAACCTGGACGGTGTCAATTTCTCGGTACTTGCACTTGGTGACACCTCCTATGACTTGTTTTGCGAGTCTGGTAAAGAGTGGGATAGGTGGTTCCAGTCGAAAGGAGCAATTCGCGTTCATGAAAGAGTAGACTGTGACGTAGATTTTGAGGAACCCGCCGGATTATGGATGGCCGCAGTGATCCCGAAAATGGCAGCGATCGAGGACGTCTTGGTAGAAACAACGCCACCTGAGGAAAACCAGCAGGAAATTGTCGTTGTTAACCCTGAGGCACCTCCTCTAAAAAAGAGTGAAAAGTCCCAATGGTCGGCAAAAAACCCCTACACTTCTCACTTAGATCAAAATTATGTCCTCAATGGAGAAGGATCTGGTAAAGAAACAAGACACATAGTATTCAATCTAGGATCTTCCGGGTTAGAGTACAAAGCCGGCGATGCGTTAGGGGTTATCCCAGTTGCACCTCCCGACTTGGTGGAAGATTTGTTGACAGCCTCCGGATTTGACGGATCAGAGGTTGTTGAAACTCACATGGGGGAAATGGAATTGAGGCAAGCCTTGACTTCGGCCTTCGAAATACACAGACTGTCGAAAAAATGGGTTCGTGGGCTGGGTGAGCTCCTCAGTACTCCGGAAGAGGTTTCTATCCGAATAGTATCCAGGACAAGGTCCTCGACCAGTGATGGAACTGTACTCTTTGAGTGGGAAGGAACGGGCGTTGAAGACGATATCCCGATAGATTACAGTGAAATCGGCTCAGCGACAGACCCCTCGGTTGATCTGTGGAACGACTTGGATCAGGATGACTCCAAATTGGAGGATTACATTTGGAGCCGAGATTACATCGACGCTATGAATGACTTCGGCCACGTAGTTTCCACTCCTCAGCAACTTGTTGATGGGATGGATCGGCTAAAACCAAGATTGTACTCCATAGCAAGTAGCCCTGATCACGAGCCAGGCACAGTTCACCTCACAGTTGGAATCGTTAGATACAACCATCATGATAGAGACAGGACTGGCCTTGCGACAGGGTTCCTCGCAGACAGGTGCGACGTGGGTGATTCTGAAATTGGTATTTTTATGTCGCCTACTCGATCATTCATACTGCCTGAGGATAGATCAACAGACATAATCATGGTCGGCCCAGGTACAGGAATTGCACCCTTCCGGGCCTATCTTCAGCAACGTGACATCGAGGGCGCCACAGGAAGAAACTGGTTATTCTTTGGCGATTGGACTGAGGAAGGTGAATACTACTACAAAGAAGAAATGGATGACTGGAAAGCCCGCGGCGTTCTTACGAAGCACGACCTGGCGTGGTCCAGAGACGGGAAAGAGAAGGTGTATGTCCAACACTTAATGAATAAAAACGGGGAAGAGATATGGAAGTGGATAGAAGGAGGTGCATATTTCTACGTGTGCGGAGACAAATCCAGGATGGCCAAAGACGTACATAAGACACTGATATCCATATGCTCCGAACATGGCAACATGTCTGATGAAGAAGCTCATGATTATGTAGAAAACAGGATGATGAAGTCTGAAAAGAGATACTTAAGAGATGTGTATTGACACACCGCCAGATCAGATGAACTCAAACGTTGACTACTCTCCGCCCCGGACGATGGGGTTCACCAGAGTCCTCATAGCCAACCGCGGAGAAATAGCACTCAGGATAATCAGATCTCTCCGAACTCTCGGTATTGAAGCCGCGATCATATATGGAAGAGAAGACAGATCTAGCCTGCCGGTCAGAATGTCTGACCTCGCCATCCCAGTATACAGGGATGATCCACTGTTGAGTTACTTGGATGTTGAGGCCGTGGTGAGTGCAGCAAAAGAAATCGATGCCGATGCGGTCCACCCCGGTTACGGGTTTTTAGCCGAAAACCCGCTACTTGCAAGGAGGCTCAAAGAGGAAGGCATCACTTTTATTGGCCCTTCTGCAGATGTTCTGGAGTTGCTAGGTGACAAAATACAGGCCCGTTCAGCAATGGTCGCGGCAGGTCTACCAGTGGCAGGGGGCTCCGATCATCCGATTCACGATGCTGCTGAGGCGTCTTTGATCGCTGAGGACATTGGCTATCCTGTAATCATCAAAGCCGCAGCTGGAGGCGGAGGCATAGGGATGCAGGTCGTAAATTCCAGAGACGAATTTGATTCCGCTTTCCGTCTTTGTTCAAGTCGGGCGAGGTCTGCATTTGGGGATGACAGGATATTTGTGGAGAAGTATATCCAAAACGCCCAGCACATTGAATTTCAAGTTCTCGGAGATGGCAAGGATGCGGTTCATTTTGGTGAGAGGTTTTGCTCCATTCAAAGGAGACATCAGAAAATCTTGGAGGAGGGTCCGTGGTTGAATTCAAAAGATAGGTCGGAGATGGGTAGGAAAGTGGTCGAGGGAGCGAAGTCCGTGGGCTATTCTGGACTTGCGACTTTCGAATTCTTAAGGGACTCTGATGGAGAATTCTACTTTTTGGAGGTGAATCCAAGGGTCCAAGTCGAACACACGGTAACAGAGGTTCTGACCGGTTTCGATCTCGTATCACTTGGCATCCGCGTGGCGGCAGGCGAATCCCTGCCCCTCACTCAGGAAGACATAGTGCTGAGAGGTCACGCTATCCAAGCACGTATCAACGCAGAAAGGCCAGGCGATTTCACCCCAGCACCTGGTAGGTTATGGGAATGCATACTCCCCTCAGGTCCCGGCCTGAGGGTCGACTCACATGCTTGTTCTGGTTACACAATGCCAAGGGATTTTGACTCACTTCTAGCCAAGATAATAGCGCATGGGAGGGATAGAGGAGAGGCTATATCTAGACTTGATGCAGCCCTCAGAGAGACTGTATTGGACGGCGTTGAGACGCTGATACCTCTACACAGGAAAATTTTGAAAGAGCCGGATTTCATCAACAGAGACATAACGATATCATATCTTGACGATCATAATTTTGGGTGAGACGATGGAACTCGTGATAATCGGTAGCATGGGGTATGATGATATTCAGTCCCCATCCGGACGCACTAGTGGAGTCTTGGGGGGATCCGCAGTCTATTCGGGACTATCCGCGGCATTTCACGCAAGAGACATGGGTCAAGAAAAACTGTCTGTCGGAATCGTGTCGATTGTAGGTAGTGATTTCGATTCCGAATCCGAAGAAAAACTCATACGGGCAGGCTTAAGATTAGACGGGATGCAAAAATCTGAGAAACCCACTTTCCGATGGTCGGGTAAATATGAGGGATCAATGGATCATGCAGTTACGATATCCACGGAAGTAAATGCTCTTAGTGATCTGGTCCCGGTTCTACCCACGTCTTGGAAAAATCCACAGATTCTTTTTTGCTCAAGCGCGAGTCCGGAATCCCAGAATCTCGTTCTGGATGCAAATCAGGGATCGCTCGTCACGGCTCTGGACACGTTTCAACTTTGGATAGAAAAGGATTTTCCCGGACTGTCGGTCGCACTCAGAAAGGTCGACATAGCAATTTTCAACGAGGATGAGGTCATCACAATCGGCAAACACCCAAACTACATCGTATCTGCGAGTAAAATAATGAGCGGAGAAAACCTTCACGGAGGCATCTTAGCAGGGAGAGGGCCGGAATGCCTTATCGTGAAAAGAGGATCCTCGGGCTGTGTATGCATTCACTCTGAGGGTATAATCACTCTTCCAGCTTACCCATCGGAAAATGTCGTCGACCCAACCGGCTGTGGAGATGTTTTTGCCGGTGCCTTTCTGGCGCAATTGACTCCTCTAGAGGGCAGGATCGGAGACATTGAATCCATGAGAAGGGCTTTGATTCACGCCACTGTGACTTCCTCTTTCAATATCGAAACTTTTGGCACCGATGCAATATGTGAGTTGAAGAGGGGCAAGTACAGAGCTAGACTGGACAGTTACAGACGAATGGTTGGTATCATTTGAGGTATCTTATACCGGGTATCCCGACCCCATCATCACCGTAATTGCTGGGTCGTAATTCACTGAATCGAGGTATTGTCTCTTGTGTGCCAATGGACTCAGAAATGCCCAGTCTTTTCGCCCGAACTATCCTCTCTATAGCAGCCTGCCCCGTGTTCTTTACTTCTCTACGTCTGTATCCTCGGTCAATTTGAATCTCGGACTGGTGTCCTTGATCCGCTCTCAATCTCAACCTTTGACCAGAAAAAAACCTTGATGACAAACTGGGCAAGGCCTCATCTGGATTTGTATTCGAATCCTCACACACATCGTTTTTTGATCGGTTTTTCGTAGGAACCAGCAACCTCTCAATAAAGCTCGTATAACGAGGTTTACCGGTGGAAACCATCGAAGAAGTGCGTCTCCCAACTCCCTCGGAGCCCCTGATAACTTGTCTGGCTCGCGCCCTTCTTACTATACCGGGACGACATTCATCACGTACTGCAGCATCAGTCGGGCTTGGTAATGAAAAACTAGGATTTTCATTGCTTGGATACGCCTCTGAGGCACTTCTGATCATCATTGAACTCGATTGTTCGGTTGTACTAAGTTCGGGCTCCGACGTACCCCAAACACTCATTTTTGCAGGCTCACTCATCATGGCCGCCTCAACAGACTCATTTGCCGGAGACGGATCGTCGAACATGCTCCATTCCATACCTTTTGGCTCAGGGTCGTCAAATCCAAAACTTGCGTCAAATGGGAGGCTACTCTCAATTGGAACGGGTTCAGATTGCGAAAGGCTCGGTGGGTTATTCTGAGGATCTCTTCGAGCTGTCATGCCTTGGCTAGGATATTCATTACGGAACCGGGCTGCAGGTGCCTCAATTCCGAGTTTAATTGCGCTATGAAATGACGGTGTATTTGTTGATGGAAATTGATTTAGGACATTTCCCTCCTCCCGCTTCATCCAGGATTTTTTAATCTCTACCCTTGCTTCGCCCACGGTGTGGCCATGCATAACTCTGTTCAGCATTTGGTAAAGGTACAGAAGGTCACCTTGTGAACCAGAGATCAAATGACGGGTTCCGCTGTTGTGATCTATCGCCAGTATCGGAAGTTTGTAACTCACATAAACTCCAATTGAAACGATCCCGGAGAATCCGGCGACGAAGGAATAAGGATGTATGAGAACCCTAAACGACGAAATTACCAAGGCTATGCCGATAATCAACCATGTCCTCGAGAATCTTTGGATATCGGTTTGCCTGAGACTGTCGATCGAGCCAAGCTCAATCGCAGTGCCCATTCCTCTGGCGTCTTCAAATCTCAGGCTTCGACTATCCAGAACAGCTCTGAAGTGTCTTGATAGCCCGACCAGAGAGAGTCCGTCGAACCACTCCGACTCACTCATCTCCACTCGAGCCTGCGGCCCGGTTGAGTACATCCCGACGTGTGATAAGGCCACCAACGATTTATACTCTTAGGCTCTGAACAAGCAAAAAGCCCCCTACTCAGGTCTGGAGAGGTCAAACGGGCTTGATAGCCAAAACCGATCCACATATCCTCATCGAACCTGCATCTAGTTGGACTACAAGAGGAGGTTTGTTGTGGTGAGATCGGACCCAAATTGGCCGATCCCAACGGACAGTTATGACGTCTCCTTCTATTGACTCTACCCTGCCAACCATGAATTGCAGGTCACAGGACATGTGAATTATATCGTTCACATTCAGAGGCCTGGTTTGAAATTCTGAAAAATTAACACAGACCTCGCTCCTATCCATCGTAACAAGAACATTGGAATCCAAGGATACAATTTGACTACCCTTGTCCAAGACGTCATCTTTGACACCCCTAAGCGCAACACCAACCCTGTCTCCGATGACTGCAGTGTCTACGTCTTCATCCATGACTTGAAGTGACCTGACGACTCCTTCATACCCACCAGGTTGTATCCTGATCGCATCGTGTTTTTTTATGAATCCTGATCTTACGTACCCAATTCCGACTAAACCGATTCCCTTGACCACAAAATGTTGATCCACGGATACAAGCAGATTTTCATCCGACTCAAATTTCGGAATTTTTTCTAGCAGCGTTGATCTGTATTCATGCAAGTCGGGAATTGAAGCGTGCAGATTCCATGTTTTCAATCCCGCTTGGTTTTTGATCACCTCAACCTTTTCCTGATCGATCCACCCTCCATCTTTTGGATTGATGAAAAGGTCCCCGTCCTCAATACCCGCGGAGGAGAATGCAACCATCGCCTCACCCAGCGCAGCATCAAGTGAGGTGACCTCAATAATTCCGTGATCAGATACGTTGAGGGCTGACAAAAGAGGACGAATCTTCGCAGGGTAATTTAGCGGCCTAATCATGGATATTATTTTTCGATGTGTGCCAGTACCCTCCTTGTACACATAGGATTCGATGTCTCTGGTGTCAGATAACTTACCCATGGACCTCAGAAGGTCTTGACTGCCTATGACTGCAATGTTGAGCACTGGCATTTCTGGAAGCATCCTGTTCTGGAAAATTATCCTACGAGTCTTCCCGCCTCATGCCTTCCCTTGCTCGGTCTGCCATTGCATGAAGTCGTTTGCTTTCTTCATCATCCGGTGTAAACTGTGGCACATTCGTGGGTTTTAGTGAGCTATCAACGGCTACCATGAAGAAAAAGCCCGAGCAGATCTCTTCTGGGTTCCAATTTTTCCGAGACAACCGGCAGGATGTCACATGAACGCCAACGGTCCTTGGTGACGTCCACACGACTCTGGCAATCGTCCTGATCAAGTCTCCTTGGTATGCCGGCCTTTTGAATTTCAACGCATCCACGGAGATTGTGACAACATCCTCACTACAGAATTTACTCGCAGCCATGCCTGCTGCGGTGTCCATAATTGACATGAGCCGCCCTCCGAAGAGTGTATCCCGACCATTGGTATCACCGGGAAAAACCTCATTCAATTGAACAAGCGGCATCAGCTTCTCGCGATCGTCCATGTTTGACATCCACAAGTTCCACTCTCTTGAATCCACCCCGAAGATAGCCACTTTTCCGAGGTTTAGACCGCTTGATTGATTTCGGTCGATCATCTCTGACCACCCGTGGATATACCTAGCCTGACATGGGACTCCGTCGTCGTCAACGATCCAGAGGGAGGAGAATACGTGTTCTGGCCGCACCTGCCCTGCGTGGAATCCCCATCAGGGTTAGTGCCAGAATCAAAATTTCAAGCTGTTGCATTCCTAGCTTCCTCTGAGGATTTGTGGAGGTGGAGGGAGGAATTAGATGAAAATGATCTGAACCCTGGGGCCCACGTTGCTGCTGCCGTTGCATCGGGAACTGCTCTTGGAAGATACCTAACAGACCTGGAGGATCTCGGTCTACCAGGTATTACTATTCCTGATCCAGAACCAATCGCCCTCCTAAAATTGAAATTAAGAAAGTTCGCTCTCGAGCCTTCAAGCGACGATAAAGAATGGGCTCATCTTATGATCAGACACGCAGATTATGCTTCCAAGGCGTCTACGTTCTTCTCGTTTATCGGCGCAGGAAGGCGTTGGAAGCGTGTGCGATCATCAGCAATTCGAAAAGTAGTACCTCATACTGACTTAGATGCCGCTTATGGTGCAGCCGCGGCTTCTGCCGCGGCCTGGTGGACAGAAGAAAATCGAACTTGGACCAAGGAGATAAGGCATGAGGCCGATCGTCGGAAAATGGCGAGATTGCGAGGAGCTATGGCTGAGATGAGATCTGGGAATAAACAGTCAAGAATACTTGTGCCCGTCCATCAGCCATGCATGCAAGGGCTCATCGAGGTAATGTCATCTTGGCCTCACCCGGAAAGTTGTGAGGAGTTGGAAGAATGGTAGAAATAAATGACCGACTTGAGATTAGTGTCGTGGACCAAACTTTCAGGTTTATGCCCAAGGAGCCTCCGACGTTTGATCAAGCATTGACCCTTCCTGGCGCTAGAAAAGTGGGGGAAGAGGTTACAATCACACGAACGGACCCCTGGGCCACATTAGTTTTCGAAAAAACAGGAGGGATAGTGGTTTTCGGAATATCTCGCTCGGAGGTCGCCAAGTTAACAGTCAGAGAGTCCTTGCTCCGCCTTGGACTGCCTGAAGATGGCATCAGCATGGAAAAGGGACCTATGGTGATGAAATTTACAACAGGAAGGGCAGTTATCAGCAGCGTAGCCACAAATCGAATTTCCGAAGTAAAGTCCATCGACAGTCTCGGAGCCGTTGAGATATCAGCAACAAGATTCGGAGGAGTTATTCTGATTTTTCCAAGTGGGAAAGGTTTTGCAATCGGTATGAGATCCAAAAGAATCGGCGAGCTAGCAATTAGAACTTATTTGGAGATCCTCGAACAAGAAGGGGCCCTTGCGTGAGCCACATGGAGAGCCAATGGGAGTGGAAAGGACCGGTTGTCGACCATCATATTCACTTGGATCCAAAAGGAGAGGGCTTAGAGGCGGTGAAATCATTCAAATCTGCTGGTGGAACATCTATTATCCTCGTCCACAAGCCAAATTTTCAAGACCTTCCGGAAACTGTTGATGATTATCGTTCGGTTTACAGTGACACAATAAACCTAGCAGAATCGGTCCGGCGAAACACAGGTGTCAAAGTAGGAGTGATTCTTGGGCCGCATCCTGTTGCTATGGATCATCAAATAAACTCGCTAGGGCTTGAAAATGCAACTGAATTACACCTGCAGGCAGTGGAAATGGCCTTGGAATTTGTCCAAGAACGAGAAGCCATCGGATTGGGGGAGGTGGGAAGGCCTCACTATCCGATATCGGATGATCAATGGAATAATGCTAACAAAACGTTGCTCGAGGTGCTGAAAATGGCAAATGAATACGATGCAGCAGTCCAGTTGCATGTCGAGGAAAACTTTTCCGAAACATACCAGTCAATTGATTCAATCAGAAAGAAGGCAGGCCTTGACAAGAAGCACACTGTTCGTCATTATGCTTCTCCAAATCTCTCAGAAGCTTACAGATCTGGATTGCCTTGCACGGTGAATGTCGGCAAAGGATCCATTTCGAAAATCATTCAAACTTGGACTGAGGGCAGCCCTCCATGGGGGATGGAAACCGATTTCTTGGATGACCCAGCCCGGCCCGGAGCTGTCCTCGGCCCCAAAACCGTACCCAAAAGAGTCAACGAGCTCTGCCAGACATGGCACCAATCCGGAAGGTCTACTGCAGGTCTGGATGAGCTGCTCCACAGGGTAAATCTTGACTGGATTGAATCTACTTATGGCTGGTCGCCTCTTTGAAACAGTTTCAAAAGGCTTATTTTAGGCATAAAAGCAAGAACTCCTCCACAACAAAACAATATCAGGAACAACAGCCCGACAAACCAATCTGGCCTGCCTGTTGAAATCCCAAAAGCCTCAATGACAAGCAGGAAGAATGCTGCGTTTACGGGGAGGAAAATGACCATCATAGCAATGCCAACCAACCGTCTCCAATACATGTCGCTCGCCCCTCGCAACTGCCAACAGTGCATAACGACGACGGAGGTTTGGACCGAATCGATTTAGTGGGCGACTCGACTCGGGGGTACATAGCGCCTGTAGTGAAGTCTGGTTATCACCTGAGGTTTCCAACCTCATATCCTGGGTTCGAATCCCGGCGGGCGCACCATTTGGAATCGTACGGAAGACTACATACTCCCTGTGTTCCGGAGGGTCATGGCCGCCGGCGAGGATGGGGAATCAATCACTCCGGACGGCACGCTGACTGGCATAAGCAGGGATTCCTCAGACCTTGCTGACGAGGCACAGGTTGTAGGCAAGAAGATTTGGAGAATTTTCCCCTACGCCATGAGATACAAAAAACTCGCCTTTGGAGGGGTGCTTGCCAACGCCGGTGCCAGAGCATCCGACCTTCTACCCTTCCTCACTATAGGCTGGGCCGCAGATTTTTACTCAACAGGGACCTACAATCCACCTTGGCTTGAGGCCTACATCGGCGATTCTCCATACCTCGGATTCGGGATTATTATTTTCATGTGCTTCGGACTTCTGGCAATTTTCCAGGGCACAAGCAACTACCTGTGGCAGGCCACATCATATAACGCTCAGCACGACATTAGGATGGATGCGGCAAGATCCCTTATTGATATGGAAGCCTCATATTTTGAGGATAGGCAAACCGGGAACCTCATGTCGGTCCTCTCTGCTGATATTTCACTGTTGGAAGATGTCATATCTGATTCCAGTACTAGCATTGTGAGGATCGTTATCACGTTCACCATGGCGGGAATTCTGCTTTCTCTCATGTCGGTTAAGTTGACAATAATGCTCTTCAGCCCACTGGTATTGATCATACCAATGGTGATCTGGTTTGCCACAAGAGTTCAACGTAAATATCGAAAACAACGTGAAAGCACCGGCAGCATAGTCTCTATACTGGAGAACGTGCTTGGGGGCATCACTGTGATGCAGGCTTACAATGCGCAGGATTTTGAAAAATTCCGAGTGGACAGCGAGTCCTATCGATACCGTGACCAGGCAATCTCGGCTTCACTAGTCAGAAACCGATTCATACCAGGAATATACCTAGTGGCAGGTTTGGCGTTCGGCCTCATTGTTACCGCAGGGGGCTGGGTCTTGGAATCAGGGGAGATATCAATCGGGGAGTATGTGACTTTCCTGCTAATTAGCACTCGGATGACATTCCCGTTGTTCATACTCGGAGCTCTACTGAATCAGATCCAGAGGGGGGAAGCAGCAGCCAAACGTGTCTTCGCTATAGTTGACCTTGAACCGACCATAGTTGATAACGAAGATGCAGTCCCGTTGGAAGGGGCGATTCAATCACTGGAGTTTGAAGAGGTCACATTTCGTTACCCTTCCTCGGATTCAAATGTCCTAAATGGCATATCATTCAAGGTCACGCCTGGTGAATTTGTCGGGATAATGGGGCACACCGGTGCAGGAAAGAGCACTATTTTGAAACTAATTGAGCGCTTTTATGAACCACAGTCGGGAAGGATACTGGTCAACGGGATAGACCTAAGCCAGTTGAAGATAGATTCAGTAAGAGGGCGAATCGGATTCGTTTCACAGGATCCATTCCTGTTCTTTGGCACTATCAGAGATAACATAGCTTATGCTAGAAAGGCCACAGAGGAAGAGATACAATCTGCATTGATGGAAGCTGGCGCTCTGGAGTTCGTTATGGCTCTCCCAGAGGGTATTGATACAGAGGTAGGTGACAGAGGAGTGAAGCTTTCAGGGGGACAAAAGGCGAGGATTAGCCTTGCAAGGGCTCTATTGACTAAACCAGATCTATTGATCTTGGATGAAGCAAGTGCAGCACTCGATGCCGAAACGGAACAAAGAATCCAGAACTCACTTTTCTCCTCTGAAGACACAGACAGAATGGCAGTTGCTGTAGCACACAGGCTTGCGACTATCAGGAATGCGGATGAGATACTCGCTATGGTTGACGGCGTCATCGTCGAAAGGGGGACTCATGACCATCTAATAGACGCAGACAATGTCTATGCATCGCAATGGAGGATTCAAACAGGTGAATTCGAATCTGAGGCGTAATGAACATGGATAAGATCGAGTGGATAGAGGTTGGGCCCGGTAAAGCCATACTTGGATCCAATAGACGATCTATACTTACCGGCGGGGTGGGGCCTCGACACCAAGTCTCCATCGACAGAATTTTTGAAATATCGAAACATCCTGTCGACCCCGTCGTCTCAAGAAAAATGATCGAGGCAGGCGATGCAAGTTTAGCCTCGGAATCTGAATGGGCACTGGCAAAGGAGGTTGGAGCTATTCATGCAAATTATGGAACATCTGAGGCCTTGGCGGACTCAATAACCAGTTATTGGGGTAAACAATGTGATGGAAGACCATACATACAACACGATTCAGTTCGACATAGGCGAATAAGGACGTGGAAGAAAAAAAGGGTTACAGAGTCGTCGAGGGCAGAGGAATTAACCGAGAACATGCCAAAAAGGTTGGTCAGAAGAAAAACTGACTACTCGGGAGATGCACTAGTACTCCCTCACAGAGGGGACAGTGCGAGGATAATATTCGAGGAAATCGTGATATGCATGTGTTTGGGCGTGGTTCCTTCATTTGTCTGGGCGCTGTTCAATGCTTCACCTGGATACATAGCTGAGGGGTGGTTGAATTTGACATTGGGAGGAATCTTCCTTGGGATATCAACAGCAGTTATCTGGCGCCCGAAAACACCGACATACATACAGGAAGGAGATAAGTGGAGGCTCGGTTGAAGGTCACTCATTTGTGACTCTAGGAGCTAATAAGAATGTCCATTTTGCCCCTCCGTTGTTGCTAACCCAGTCGACTTTGAGTGGATAGGAAGCCTTGAATTGAATCTCAAGATTATCAGTCGCCCCGGGATTGATCTTTCTCGCCAATTCATTGGGGAATCTGATTGAATATGTGGACGTAGACGGCTGCTTTACCGTCAATTCCCCCAGTTCACCGGACTCAAACTTAGTTTCCACAGACTCACCGGTAGGTTCTCCGGATCTAACAGCAAAGTGACTTGCATCTGCAGACAGATCCACCAGATCTCCGCCCAATTTTGCGGCTCTGAATGACCGTGCAAACTTCTCAGTCGATATTACCACTTTCATGCCGTCAAAATCGAGACTTGGTAATTTCACCTCTTCAATCATCGAGGTATCGAGCCCCCTGATGGTTCGACGAACTTCACTAACGTGGACCACCATCGAACTTGTTGTCTGATCATAATCCAGCTCAATGAGATCGTTCGGACCTGCAAGTGCGAGTACTTCCCCCAATTTTCGTAGGTCGATACCTATGTCCATAGGCTCAACCTCGTATGTCTCGAAACATTCGTCAGCGACCATCATTTCCAGCATAGCAACGTGGCTTACGTCGACCGATGAGCAAGCCAGCCCTTTCTCACCCCAGCGAAATTTTGCTTCTTCGTTGTCCAATATAGAGAGCAGGTCTACGATTTCCCTCATTACTTGCTGCTTTGCTGTCACCCTCAGCATGCTACCACTTCCTACCTTGTCCGATCCAGAAGGTTATTCATCATTCTCAGGGAGTTGATCCATCATTGGTATTCTCTGAAGCGATGTCCGCAAGCTTCGCATGTGCATATTTTGGTTTCAGGTTCATCGCTCGAGCGCGTCTGCTGCAATTCAACGAATATTCGATCAGCATCACATTTTGGACATCTGTAATCTCCCACGCGCAAGGTACCTCTGGCTACATCGGGCGCCTGAACTTCAGTCAGATGTTTGAGATCCGTGGATTTTGTAGAGGATTTAGTGTTGGTGATATCAATCTCCTTGCCGTCTGATCCAAGGACTATTGCACTCGAACCGTCCTTTCCACCCACTGGTCCCTCATACCCACACTTGTAATTCGTGCACCTTATGTTGCTATTGGGATCAACGAATCCTAGGGTACCGCACTCTGGACAGAACATCACCGCACCTCTTTGGACTTCCTCACCTAATCGGCTGATTGATTTCAATGCTCCCATGAAAAGAGCATCTGTTTGCTATTTTGCCCAGCGTGTTGACAAACTGAATGTGCCCATATCGTTGAAGTTCAAACACCTCTTGGCTATGACATGCGAGTCATCTACGATTGGAGGTTGGCGAGAGTAATCGACTCCAATTCGGTAATAATCGACGAAATCAAATGGCAATCGGTTAGGACAATCAGCTCGGTTTCTGGTAGGATGGAAGATCTACAGAGGGGCAGGGTTAGCCCAGAAGCCAAAGTGCTAATGTCTAGGTTCCCAGACTCAAGGCCCGATCCGGATGGCCATCTTGAGAACCCTGATTGGCCCCCTCTTTCATCGGAGGAAGAAGACCTATTGTCTGAAGTCGCAGTAAAATTAGCACGGAACAAAGTTGCAAGATCTGCTGGAGATCCGGACCGAAGATTGGATATGTTGGTAACATCACAAATTGAACTGAGGGCTGCTTACACCACTGTCGAGTCCAGATGCGTCGAATGGGCTGGTCTATTGTTGCCGGTACTCGATTTAGACGGAAAAAGAGACGATATCCCATCTGTGCTGTCAAACTCTGAGAATATCGGCGAAGCAGCTGAAAAACTTGAGACTGAGATTCCTCAGTTTCAGCCCAGTCAAGCAGAATGGTTGGCTTTGAAAGAGCTATCCAAAAGATGCCAGGATATCAAAAGGACCTTGGAATCCTCTGAAGCCTCAATTCGGTTGATTGCCGAGGACTATTTGCCCTCTCTATCGAAACTTGTTGGACCGTTGGGCGCAGCAAAAATGTGTGTTCTCGCTGGAAGCAGGGAGAGATTGGCAAGGATGCCTTCAGGTTCCATACAAGTTCTGGGAGCCCACGCAGCTATGGCAGCCCACAGAAGAGGAGCACCGCCTCCAAAACATGGATCGGTTATTTTCTCAATGCCTCAGATTAGCAGATCTCCCAGGTGGGTGAGAGGGAAAATTGCTAGATTCATCGCCGGAAAAGCGAGCATAGCAACAAGAATAGATCATTTCAATGGTGAACCCCTATCCGACGAGGAAGTATACAGAATCCATAAAAAATCCGAGGAAATTAGGGATAAGTTCCCTCGGCCACCCACAAAAAGGTAGGTTAAAATATGCCTCGTCATGTTTCAATCGGCTGGGGAATACGCAGAGATAGGGGCTCACTGTGGACGAGAAATGCCGTTAAAGGAATATCAGTACACGGAGAAAAAAGAAAGAAAGATGGCAGAAATGAATGGAGGAAGTGGGACGCGAGAAGGTCGAAGGTAGCTGCAATGCTGATACGCGCAAAATCCGACCCCTCTGGGTTGATTCCTGACCCAGGCTCACTTTGCATCTATCTGGGCGCCTCCAGTGGCTCGACAGTAAGCCATCTGCATGATCACGTGTGTGGTGCAGGAAATCATCATTCTGGGAAAATCATCGCAATTGATATATCCCCTCGAATGATGAGAGATCTAGTTGTCCTGTGCGACAAAAGACCTGGTCTTGTACCTGTATTGGGGGACGCTAGGTCTCCCAACTCCATAACTCCATTACTGTCGAGGAAGGCAGACTGGTTATTCCAAGATTTGAGCATGGCCGATCAAATGAGAACTTTCATCAAATGCACCCGTATCATGCTCTCCAAGGGAGGTCTTGGTATTATTTCCCTCAAAGCAGCAAGTGAGAGGTGGACATTCAAATCGGATGAAGACCTTTTTACTGAGTCAGAGCGGGTGGTGAGGGAATCCGAACATCTGGAATTTTTAGAAAGGATCGATTTGAAAGGACTAGAAGAACAACATATCGTAATAGTTGCAAGAAGAGTCTGACCATTACCCTCATGACAGACCGCTTGGATGGAAACATATGCCCGAACTTCCCGAGGTTGAGACTGTCAGGCGTGGTTTGGAAGAATCCTTGGTAGGTCTTAAGGTGGCTAGGTTCACGGCGAGGAGGAGGGATTTGAGATTCCCCATCCCAACTAATCTGAAGAAAAGATTGGAGGGCAGATTGGTCGTATCGGTCAGAAGGCGTTCAAAGTACCTGTTGATTAATATGGATGACCAAACCATCCTGTTGAGCCACCTTGGAATGTCTGGAAGATGGACCATACTATCAGAAGGAGAACCCTCCAGACCTGGCCGATTTGCCCACGGCGGTCTAATCGGAACCGGGGATGGACCCCATGATTGGATAAGGGTAGAGTTTAGCGATGGGACTGAAGCTATTTATTCCGATCCAAGAAGGTTCGGATTTGTAGATTTGATAGAACCAGGTACCGAGTCAGAACATCCGATGCTCTCTAAGTTAGGCCCCGACCCCCTTCCAGGAACCTTGACTCCAAGGATGCTAAATTACTCACTCAGCGGGAAAAAAACAAGCTTGAAATCTGCCTTGCTCGATCAGAAGATTATCGCTGGATTGGGCAATATCTACGTTTGTGAAGCCCTGAGCAGGGCCAGATTATCACCAAGGAGAAAATCCTACACGATAACTTCGAAAAAAGGACCGACCAAGAGGATTCACGAACTTGTAGCAGCAATTCACAGCATAATGGCCGAGGCGATCGATGCAGGCGGCTCCACACTTAATGACTATCGAGGAGTTCACGGGGATGAGGCACTGGGATATTTCCCACTTTCCTTTCAGGTATACGGTAGGGAAGGCGAGGGATGCCTGAATCCTGGTTGCAGTGGACTCGTCATGAGGTATGTCCAATCAGGAAGGTCGACATTTGCATGTCCCAGATGTCAGAGGTAAGCTACCTCAACATCAACGTAGCTTTGACAATAAAGAGCTGTAGTCTGATGGGTAAAATCCTCGCAAATAGCGGTACAAACCAATTTAGATAGCCCGGAATAACCTCTCTTCGACCCCTCATCATAGCCTTGACTGCGCTCTTAGCAACCCTCTCTGCAGAAATTGAACTCCAAAGCTCAACTCCAGTGAGAATCATCCCTGACCTCTCTTGAAAACCAGTCTCAACATACCCTGGACACAGCGCAGTAACTGTAACACCGCTCCCATTAAGTTCAGAAGACATGGCCCTGGACAGGGATAAGACGAAGGCTTTGCTTGCGCAATATACAGCCATACCCGGGCCCGGTTGAAATGCTGCGATTGAAGCGACGTTTAGGATCCTTCCTGTGCCCCTTCTCGCCATATCTCCGGCGTAATGATGACCGAGATAAGTTAAGGCCCTGATGTTTAGATCCACAATACCAACTAACTCATCTGAATCCTGATCTACAATTCTGCCATAGATTCCATACCCAGCATTGTTCACAAGAATGTCAATATCGCCCGCCTTCTGCACAACCTTCTCTACCTCTGAGTGAATTGATAAGTCTGCGATGATGACCTCCACTGATGTCAAATCCGACAGTTCTTTTTTCAGCGTGTGAAGCTCATCAGCACTCCTAGCAGTCACAACAAGACGATCAACCTCACTCGCCAGGGCCTTGGATATCTCCCTACCTATACCACTCGATGCCCCCGTGACCAGCGCTGATGACACCTGTAACCACCCTTGTATGCGAGACTACATGTTTCTTCTGAACTGCCCGCCTATTTCAAAGAGGGCCTTTGTGACTTCACCGACAGTGCAATGATCGACAATGTCCATCATCACTTCGAATAGATTTTCACCATTTCTAGCCGCTTCTTTTAGAAGGGTAATTCCAGCTTCTGATTTTTCAGAATTCTTCGTCTTGAAGTCAATGTTCCTTTCAATCACCATTCGCTTTTCCACCTCGTCTGACCTAGTGACTTCCAAGTCGAAAGAATCCGCATCATCCGCAGACAGGGTAACTCCGTCGGGGTCTTTGAAAGTATTCACCCCGATAATTGGTATTTCTCCAGTGTGTTTACGATGTTCGTACACCATAGACTCATCTTGAATCCTGTTTCTCTGATAATTTACCTCCAGCGCACCCAGGACCCCTCCTCTTCGACTCATTTCTTCGAATATCCTTAGAATCTCTTCCTCAACGCTCTTTGTCAGCCACGAGGTAACGAATGAACCTTGTAGTGGGTTCTCATTTTGTAAGAGGCCATATTCCTTGGAGAGTATGAGTTGTATAGCCACAGCATCCCTTACCGTTTGCTCTGTTGGGGTGCCGAAAGCCTCGTCCCGACTGTTGGTATGCAGGGAATTTGCATTGTCGGCCAGTGCGTAAAGTGCTTGTAGAGTAGTTCTGTAGTCATTCCAAGTATACTCCTGTGCATGGAGCGAACGGCCGCTGGATTGAATGTGATATTTCAATTTCTGACCTTTCTCATTCACTCCATACATATCTCTCATTGCAATCGACCAGATGCGTCTGGCGACCCTTCCAATCACTGCATACTCGGGGTCCATGCCGTTAGAAAAAAACCATGAGAAATTATGAAGGAAATCATTGGGATCCAGGCCCCTGGCTCGGAATAACTCAACATATGTTAGACCATTTGCGAGGGTCAGAGCTGCCTGTGTTATGGGATTTGCACCAGCTTCAGCGATATGATATCCTGAGATGCTAACAAAGTAATGATTCCTTATTTGATTCTGCACATAGTACTCAGCAACATCACCCATCATTTTGAGTGATGTGTCCAAATTGAACACAAGCGTATTTTGTCCCATGGCCTCTTTTAATTGATCAGCCTGAACGGTTCCTCTGACGTTGGAAAGTGTGAACTTACGAAGTTCTTCAACTTCCTTCTCATCCGGCGGCCGACCATTTTCCTCTTCAAAGATGCGGATCTGCTGCCGGTGAGCGACGCGAAAGAATGCTGCAAGGTGCCACCAATAATTTCCGTTAATTGTCATGGAAACGCTTGTATTAGGCTCGCAAAGGTTGAATCCGTCAAATAGACGGTCCATCTCCTCAATGGTGCTTATAGAGACACCTGATTCGCATACCTTGCCGAATATGTCTAATCGGTCTTCTGGATCATGTCCATACAGGCTTGGGGAGTCAAAAGCCACTGAGAGTCTGTTGAAAGGTTGGTCCTTAGCTAGGAAATGATATCTTTGATTGGTCCTCTCTGCAGACCCCTCGCCAGCAAACATGCGAACAGGGAGCTCGTCTTGTCGCTTGAAAGGGAACACACCTGCTGTGAATGGGAAGGATCCGGGAAGATTTTCAGATCTAATCCACTTCAATTGGTCTCCCCAATCTTCCGTCTCAGGCAGGGCAACTCTTGGCAGGTTCAATCCAGAGAGAGTTTTGCTCGTGGTGTCAACTTCGATTTCCTTGCCGCGTACGCTGTAGCTCGCTCTGCCTGATTCGTATTGTTCCATTGTGTTTTCTAGTTTCTCTAGACTCCTCAGCTCCACATCACCAAGTTCCTGTCTCATTTGATCTGCTTGTTTGATCAATTCCTCGTGGGATCTGTCCGCACCAGACTCTTTCATGATCTTGGCTGAATTTTCTAAATCCTGAATCGATCGTGCCAGATTTGCCTGAATCTCGGTGTTGATATGATATTCTCTTATACAATTCGAAACTTCAGAAAGATAGCCGTGGCGTGAAGGGGGAAGTGGCTGAGATCTATCGGGGAGGCCATCTGAGCCCATCTTTGCAGGGCGGGCTTGAAACTCTGTTTCGAATTTCTGATTAAGATATTTTGAGATATTTTCCCAGAGGTAATCCACGCCAGCGTCTGCGAATCTGCTCGCGACTGTTGGAATGACCGGCAATTCCAAATCTGAGGCATCCCACATCTCCTTGTTTCTTTTTACCTGTTTTCTGATCTCGACCAAAGCATCTTCTGCCCCGGGACGGTCGAATTTGTTTAGGACGATGAAATCTGCAAAGTCGAGAGCAGCGAGTTTTTCCAATTGACTTGGCGCTCCATACTCTCTTGTTGTAACATATAGCGAAACATCAGCAATTTCTGTAATTGCGTCATCGCCTTGGCCAATACCGCTGGTTTCGACGATCAGAAGGTCAAAGCCGACAGATTTGCATATTTGTATGGAACTGTCCACAGCATTCGATAATTCCCTGCCGCTGTCTCTGCTTGCGTAGGATCTCATGAAGGTGGATTTACTTCTCAGAGAATTCATTCTTATCCTGTCTCCCAACAGTGCTCCTCCGGTTCTTTTCCTTGTTGGATCTGTGGCCAGGAGGGCGATTTTACAATCTGGATTGTCTCTCAAGACCCTCAGGACTAACTCGTCCGTGAGGCTGGATTTGCCGGCTCCACCGGTTCCGGTGAGGCCGATCACTGGACAGATGTTTGTAGAATCATTGAGTTTAGATATAATCCCCTCAGATCCTCCCCTTTCCGCCATAGTAAGTAGTTTGGAGACACTCCCATGGTCTTCGCAGGTAACTTCATTGGGATCAGGGAATCTACTTTCCTCTGTCAAATCCAGATCTCGTACTAGATTCATGGCGTCTTCCACCATTCCAGTTAGTCCGAGATCCCTTCCGTCATCAGGGGAGTATATTCTGGCGATTCCCGTGTCCCTTAGGTGTTTTATTTCTGACGGTAGAATCGTTCCCCCGCCCCCACCGACTAGCACAACATGACCAAATCCCGCCTCGTCAAGGATATTCTTCGTGTGTGTGAACATCTCCACAGCACCACCTTGGTACGAGGTTATGGCAATCAAGTGGGCATCCTCCTGTATGGCAGCGAGAGCAACATCCTCCGCACTCCGATCATGTCCGAGGTGAATCACCTCACATCCCATCGACTGGAAAATCCTGCGAAATATGCCTATTGCTGCATCATGACCATCAAATATTGCTGCAGCGGTAATCACTCTGATGGGTGTAATCTTCCTAGATCTTCCCTTTCGGGAGCCCCCTCGACCTGTGTTAACCACAAGCATCCGGGTCAGGGTTACAGCAATGACCTCATCGGCTGAATGATCAATTCCATCGTCATAGGGCGCCCGTTATCAATAGTCCAGCAAAGGCAAACATGAGAATCCCCATTGCTCCGTCGATTACGTGTGATTTTCTTTGTAAAAACCCGATCCTATCACCTGTTGTGAGAACAGTAGCCACTGAAACATACCAGGTTCCATCTATCACCATTCCGAGGAAACCCATGCCCAAGAGTGTTTGAATTGACACCCCAGCATCGATAAAAGGAGAGTACAGGGCAAGCATCCATGCAAGGATTTTCGGATTGAAAATGGCAATGAAAAATCCTTGAAAAAAGCCTGCTAATTCATTCGCTTCAACATCCAGGCCCTCAACACGATTCTGTGGCCCTTTCGATGCATGTCCCAGAAATACGGCCCCGAGCCAAATCAGTATGACGGTTCCCCCCAGTTTCAGTACGACTTCTGTGGATGAGTGAATACTCAGGGCTGTGGCTAGGCCGAGAGCAGCCAGAAAAGCGTAGATTCCGAATCCTATTCCATGACCAAGACCCGTGAATACACCTTGACTCCGGCCGCCAGATATGGTATTCCTAAGAACCACTGCAAGGGACGGCCCTGGACTCATGGCCCCCAGTGTGAAAACTAGAGCCAATGCTGCCCACGCTTCTGGAGACAATAGATCACGCTCTTACTAAGAGTACATGCTTTCTATCTCGCTTGCCCAGTTTTCACGTATCTGCTTTCTACGAATTTTCAAAGTCGGTGTTAGTTCACCATGGTCAACAGAAAAATCTCTTGGTAAAATTGTAAATTTCTTGACTTGTTCAGGCGGGGCAAACTGATTGTTCAGCACCGTCACCTTAGATTCAATTAGTTCGTACAAATTAGATATTTCTTGTTCCATGCTCGACCCTTTGGCTTGAAGTTCAGACAATTGTTCTGAAGGATCTTTGGGCACCTTCTTTGCATCCACTCCATAATGATCACGGAGTACAGCGCCAACATCAAGCGTAAGGAGGGCTGAACAAAACTTTCTTTGATCTCCGACCAAAAAGCACTGTGATACCTCTGGGATGGATTTCATGGTTTCCTCGATTACGAGGGGTGCAATATTCTTACCGCCAGAGTTAACATATATCTCCTTCTTTCTACCTGTGATGTAGACATAGCCCTCGTTGTCGATCTTTCCTATATCCCCCGACATCAACCAACCGTCATCGGTCATCGTCTCTGCTGTTGCAGCCTCATTCTGATAATAACCTTTCATTATGTGCCTTCCTCTGAATAGTATCTCACCATCTTCAGCTAGCTTGAGCTCAGTACCGCTAAAGGGCTTTCCAACACTGCCAATCCTGTTTGCGGCTCCGTGACCCAGCGTAGCGCCTGCAGTGGTCTCTGTCATACCATAGCCTTCATAGATCGGGATCCCGAACTCGTGGAAGAATTTCAGGATGTCTGGGTTTATCGGGGCAGCCCCTGTAACGGCGAATCTGACATTTTTCATGCCCACGGCCTTTCTAGCTGCCTTCTTGAGCACTCCACCGATAACAGGCATGCCACTCAGCATACTCAAGGCGCCAGAGCCAAACTTAGAGTACAAACTTGAGTATATTTTCTCGTATATTCTCGGGACACCGATGAAAAGGTGAGGTTGAACCTCTTTTGCGTAATCGACGACGTTGAGCGCATTATCAACAACATACATGTGAATGGCGGATCTACACCAGAGGTGGTTATCCACCAATTGGCCAAAGACGTGTGCCAAAGGCAGCCATGAGACGTAGTTCTCCCCTTGGTTCAACGTTATAATTTCGTCAACCTCGGATAATTCGGCATCCCAGTTGTCGTGGGTCAACATCACGCCCTTCGGATTCCCCGTAGTGCCGGATGTGTAGATCAGAGCTGCAAGATCATCAGGCTCAATCCCGTCTATCCTTGCGTGAACTTCTGAATCCTCTATCTTCTCTCCCATTTTGATAAACTCGGCCCAGGACATTGATTTCTCATGATCAATATCTTCAACTCCATCCAAAATCACAACGCACTCTACATCGGGCAAGTTTTCCAGAATTTTTGAAAATCTTCTACTGGGGGTCTTCTCGGGATCACCTCCCGACTGCGGGTTGTCTCCGATTATGACGACCTTAGAACCAGAGTCACCTATAACCCACTCAACTTCTTCTGGTGAGCAAGTATGATACACACCGACGCCAACGCCGTTCGTCATCTGAGTAGCGCCGTAGCAGGAGTACCATTCCGGTCTGTTGTAAGCATATATGCTCATCCTGTCACCTTTTTCGAACCCCATTGAGATTAGTGATTTCGACACGGAAACAACTTCATCAGCAAACTCCTTCCATGTTTTCGTGCTCCACGCCCAGTCTCCATTGGGGCCCTTGCCAGCCTTGACGGACAAAGCTGGTTCATTGGCATATATTTCGGCGTTCTTGAGAAGATTCCGGGGTGTCAGTGTTATCGTCATCACCCGGTGTAAAATGCCACACCGTATAACCGTATTCCGAGATCAGGGGGGAAGAACTCCCCTGAAATTCCTCTTCCAGTCTTCCCCTCTGTTTCGATTTGCCAATGGAGATGCAGGCGATGGATGCCAGCAAGATTTGATCTGAACATCATTGTCCTGAAGTGCCAAAAAAGATCTTTTTTCTGCATACTTTCCAATCCCCACGACTGTTTTGATCTGAAGCAATTCGACCACATCGATCAAATATTCGTCACAACGGTTGAGCATGGATTTTACCAACTCACCCCCTAGTTTGTCAGGAGTTACATTCACACCCCTTTCCCCAGAGAACAACATCAGAGGGCAATGGTTCAGTAAGAAAACTTTGGAAAAAATTTCTTCAGCACTCCCGTAAATCTCCTCAAGACTGCCCCAAAGTCTAGTGCCACTCACCTCTTCCTTGGGCCAATCAAGACCTGTCACAGGACGCCTTGGATGAACCCTCCTCGGTTGACTAACTTTCAAATTCTGTATTTTCAATAAATCCCGTACAATTTTTGTCGCAGCAAAAGGAATCCCCATTTGACCCATCCCGTGAGGACCCGGATTCATTCCGAGTAGCATTGTTCGAGCCCGCCGAAAAACTGACTTTTCCAAATATGCCCTGTGCGGCTCCCAAGCATATGAGAGGGGGTTGTACGCGTAGTCAATTATGCCATTTGAAACAATCCTGTCTGCAAAGGAGTTCATATCGTCCCTGAAAATTTCAGTTATCTGCAACATGTGCTCTATCATTCAGTAATCACGATCCCGGTGGAAAACCCCTGAAAGACACATTCCCTGCAATGGATGCCCGGCCCCCTGGTCATTAAATCTATACTAAATCGTCAAAGACACCTCCGATCGGGCGTTTCCTTGAGTCCATATTTTCTTGTCGAACGTGATGGATTGGGGGAGTAGTTCATCATCCATTGTCGTTTCGTCAGCCCGTGAACTGGCCATTTGGACCCTATGGCACCTCGATGGGGCTGTTGTTGGTGCTTACTATCCCATTGCACCTTCTATGGACGAAGGACAGTCGAGAATATCGTGTCAAACCAAACAGGATAATATCTGAGATCAGAGATATGGGTTACTACTGGCACATATCCCTTTACCTTGCAATGTTCCTCTTCAAGGCGTTCACGGACAGCCACAACGAACCTCTGAAAGAAATGGTGGGAGGCTTCACGTACCTCATCTACTCCATCGAGGGAGAACTAGTATTGTTCGTGCAAGATCGATTCCGAAATGAATCACTATCCGAGATATTGTCATTGCACTACCTTTTTGCCTATTTGTTCATCATTTGGTATCCGCCAATACACCATATCTTGTCCGGGGACAAGGATCTCGCTGATCTATCAGCAATGAATTATCTAGTAATCTATCTTCTTGCCGTCCCATTTTATCTCTTCTTCAATGTCGAGGTTACCTCAAGTTACCTACCCGGAGTCGACGCGCTGATGTACCATGATAGTTGGAACCTGAGGTTCTTCACTAACAATGACCCATTGGATAACGGAGTCCCCAGTTTACATGTAGGACTTCCTGCATCCCTTCTGTTGATCCACAGAGCCTATCTAAAGGAAAAGAACATACAGATGTCGGATTGGCGACATCGCGGCCTCGACAGGTTCATTATAGCGAATGTAGCGATATACATGTTTTCCATATTATATCTTGGTATACACTGGCTCTCGGACGTTGTCCCTGGGCTCTTGCTCGCTATCATATGCTCGAGGTTCTGCATTCGTGTTCAACCTGTATTGAGGAAAAAAGGGGTCCGTGGATTCCTGAATATGCTCACCGAGAAAGCGAACATCACTCCAATCATAACCTGTGCAGTCGTAGGCTCTCTTGCAATTATGGCAGCGATTGGTGGACCCGGTACAAGTCCCCAGAACCCCGATTTCAGGATGGAGGGCGATGATGTCAAGTTGGAACCACTGGAGATTCACAGTCTAGATGATCCAGTATATGTGGACGTAATGAACGTCGGGGATATTGACGTCAAAGTATTGTTCGTGAACGTAGTGGCTGTCGAGCCTATGGCAGAAAGAGGGAGAATAAATTTTGACTCCTTGCTCCCCGAAGGAGAATTGAAAATACTTGAACCAGGCTCGACTTGGACTTTCGATTACATGCCAAAGAGCTCGGAAGACAATTACGTCATACTTCTCAAATCTGGCGGCGAGGGGGGAGAAATCGCCGAGGTTTCAATTCTGAGCGAGTATCCTGGCGCAGACTCGGCATTGGTGAGTGGTTTCGTGATCAGTATGCTCTCATTCATCGTTGTCGGGATATCCGCGAATCCCCGTTACAAGAACGAGGCTTGATGCTCAGGCAAGTAAATTTGCAGCCACAAAACTGCCTAGGAATAAGCCCGACATGGCCCCGGCACCTAACCAGATGCCCAATCTAAATGGCGGATAGTTTGATTTCCAGACATAGAGTGATTGAGATAGCCAGAATATAATGACGATTATGAACCAAATTGGAAGAATCAACTGTGGTATCACTGCGACTAAAACCATCACATTGAATCCGATGGCACACTCAACTCCCGACCCGTAGTTCTTTGGTAAGAATATTAGTAGCAGAGACGAACCCATCACCACCAAAATTGGGAGAAGTATGGTTTGTTCGAACAAGTCAGGTAGACCGAGATACAAATCCAAGGTCCCAACAAGCACTCCCAAAAATGCTGGTATGGCCACAGGCCAGACAGGGGGTTTGTCCCACTTCATGCCTTTACCGCGGTGGAATACTGACAAGAACCCTACTGGTGCAGCCGGAAGGTTTTCTTTAGTTTTCAGCATCTCGGGCACCATGCCCAAAGGAAAGATAGTCCTCGGAACCCTCGCTCCACATCCGCCTCACGTAGTTTATGCTGAAAATCCAGAGCAAAACGAGCCTATCTCAGAGGGGGGTTGGGAAACTCTCAGGTGGGGATACAACCGACTTGCCAGAAAGCTTGAGAAAATCGACTACGATGTAATGGTCGTGTTCACACCACACTGGCAAACCTACATTGGAACGCATTTTCTCGGCCTGCCCAGATTTGCTTCGAAATCTGTTGACCCAATATTTCCCAACATTTTCAGATATTCATACGATCTGAAAGTCGACGTGGAATTATCAGAACTAATGTGCAAAAAGGCCTCAGAAAGCGGCTTAATCACAAGAATGATGACGAATCCTGACTTCAGGGTCGATTACGGAACAATTACTTCATGTCACATGCTCAATCCAAAATGGGACAAGCCGATTATTACAATCAGCTCAAATCGAAGCACACACTACTATTCGCCCGAGGTCATGATCGAACAAGCCCTCGCTTTGGGGAAGGCCTGCAGTGAGGCCATCGAAGAGAGCGGGAAGAAGGTCGTTCTTGTCAGTAGCCATAGCCTGTCCCACCGACACTTCGTCACAGAGTCCCCTCTTCCTGAGGATATGAGCAGAGAGCGAATTTACAACCACAGTCAATATGTCTGGGACATGGCTCTTATTGACTTATTCCGAGAAGGGAAGATGAGGGAGGCCATCGACATCATGCCTGAGTTCACTGAGCAAACTATAGCAGAGACCGAGGGAGGCGGACTCATCTGGATGATGGGTGCAATGGGCATGCCCGATTATCCTGCGGAAATATATGGATATCAATCTGTAATCGGAACGGGTAATTGCATAGCAGCATGGGTCCCTGAGGCCAACAAGCGCGAGATTGTGTTGTGAGGGTGATTCTGTGAGTGATGAGATTATACAATTCGGTCTTTATGTGCCCCCGCACCCACATCCACTGCTTGCCCCTGATGCCAATCCAGGATACAAGAGGCTGAGGGAGGCGTATGACCAATGCAAAGACAGGATCGAAAAAAGCGATGCTGACATAATAATCGTCTACTCCACGACTTGGCCGTCAATCATCGGCCATCAGTTCCAAGCCAACCCCAACTCGGAATGGGTCCACGTGGATGATGACTTCCACTATATGGGAAGTATGCCTTATTCCTTCACGATGGACTCCGAATTTGCAGCAAGATGTGTCGAGAAGGCTGAATCTAGGGGCCTTCAGGCTAGGACGGTGAATTACGATGCGTTTCCAATCGATACCGGCTCAATAACCGCACTCTCGCTCCTCAACCCCGACAATAGAATACCTTCCACGATCGTGTCGAGCAACATGTACGCCAACAGATCTGAGACCATTGTTCTGGGCAAGTCAATTCGAGACGCCCTCATAGAGACCGGGAAAAAAGCAGTAGTAGTAGTCGTCTCGAGCCTTTCTAACAGGATGTTCACAGAGCCGATAGATCCAATCGATGATCGTATACACAGCCAAAAAGACGATGACTGGAATAGAAAAATCTTGGAATTTTTCGAAGGAGGTCGCCTGGAGGATCTGAGCCAACTCTCACGGGAGATCCACGGTCAGATACGAGTCCAAAAGGTAGTTGCATACAAGCCTGCCTGGTGGATGGCTTCGACTATGGGGCAGCACAATAATTACACGGGTGAGGTACTGGCCTACGAGGCATTGCATGGATCAGGGGGAGCGGTTATTCAACTCACGCCCTCTCATGGGTCGATGGGAGACAAGGAGTTCGATGAAGATGATGTCGAATATTACCATGGAGACAGGGATGTGCTTGACAAGGGGGACACGCCATGACCAGTGATGGGCCGATTTACTCTGACAGAGCCCCGGAGGCAGTCGGAGCATACCCCCATGCTTTTGCGGTGGGAGACCTGATCTTTTTGAGCGGCGTCGGTCCAAGACAGAAGGGTACGGACGACATTCCAGGTGGACCCATTAGGACCCCGGACGGTCGACAAGTCGACTACGACATAAAACTCCAGACAAAGGCAGTTATTGAGAATATCAAAACCATACTCACGGATGCTGGCTCATCGTTGGACAAAGTTGTTGATTGTACTTCATTTCTTGTGAACATGGAACGCGACTTCAAAGGGTATAACGAGATCTATGCAGAGTATTTTGCTGAAATAAGGTGCTCCAGAACCACTGTTGAGGTAGGCGCTCTTCCTACCCCGATAGCGGTCGAGTTGAAGGTTGTGGCCCGCAGGTAATTCACTCTGCAGTAATTACGCCGGCTACTGCTATCTTGACGCTAGTGGCAACCGCATCCCGTACCGCAGGATTCTGATTTGGAGCTGTGATTGTTGCCGCTTCCCCGCCCGTGGGCATGCCCGTGAGAAAGCTCTTCTGCTGTCGCATCTCTGACATCCACAACCTCTACCGAGAAAACTAATGTCTTCCCCGCCATGACGTGGTTGAAGTCCACTGTGACATCGTCGCCATCGATTTCGGTGATCGTGAACATGGTCGTACCCCCGTTTTCTGTCTGCGCATAACTCGACATGCCTACCTCTAGTGGTGCATTTGGACCGAAAACACTCTTGTTCACTGTTTGAAAGAGATCTTCATTCCTCTCTCCATAAGCTCTGTTGGGGCTGAGGGTGAAAGTCCTCTTATCACCGACCTTTGCACCGATCAGTTCTTCTTCGAAACCCGAAATCATTTGTCTGTGCCCGACAAGAAATGATAGCGGCTCGCCTCCTTCGTTAGTGTCGAATACTTCTCCGTCTTCGAATTTCCCCGAGTAGAAAACACCTGCAACGGTGTCCTGTGCTATTTTTGCCATGTCTTCCCCATCATGCGCCCCCTTGTATGGTTATGGGTTCCATGCGTTCCGGGCTTAGAGCATAATTTCAACAATGGAAAGGGGTCAAGATTGTTCATGGGCGACGGCGAGGACAATGACCTAAATCTGAAGTCGATGGTATACAAACCGCTTGATGTCTCCGAGAAACTAGAGAGGAGCCTAGGGCTTTATGGTTTGATAGCCATATCACTTTCGGCGACTCTCGGTAGCACATTGTTCGTCATCCCGGCTCTTGGAGCGGACGTACTAGCCGAGTCTGGAGGAACAGGGGCAGGCCTCTGGCTTGCATTCATCATTGCGGGCCTGATTGTTCTACCAAGTGCGTTTTCCAAATCGGAACTTGGTACAGCAATGCCGTCTTCCGGCGGTTCGTATGTCTACATCAGACAAACATATGGGCCGTGGATGGGAATGATCTCCGGATTGGGCCTCTGGGCCTCATTTGGCCTCAAATCAGCATTTGCATTGATTGGCTTCAGCGCTTATATATACGCTATTCAAGACCCTCTGGGTTTCGAATTTACCGAGAACATATCCAAACTGATCGCTATTTTCCTGTTATCCTTGATTATTGTCATCAACATCATGGGTGTAAAAAGCATAAAACGAATACAATTTCCGATAGTGACAATCTCAGTTCTTTTTGTGTTTTTGATCGCATTCCTTGCCGGCATAAACCAGTCCTTCGATTGGAGTAAACCGGTACAAGGGGAGGCATTCTCTGACAACGGATTGCTATCATTGGATGGAGTGACCAGTTTGGGGACAGCCTCGGCCTTTGTGTTTCTCTCGTTTGCCGGTGTTACAAAAATTGCAGCCGTGGCTGGCGAGATCAAGTCTCCATCGGAGAACCTCCCGAAAAGCATGATATGGACCCTTATATTAGCTACCGCAGTTTATGTCATTGTCTCCTTCTTCCTGTTTGGTTTAATGGATCCAAGCCAACTCGGCATCGGTACTGAAAAACCTGACAAAGCCCCCATACACACTTTCGCAGTTGAAGTCGGAGGAACATCGTTGGGACTTGTAGCCGCTGCAGTCGCAATCATATCAATGGCAGGGATGGCGCTATCTGGTGTACTTGGGTCATCTAGATTCATATTTGCGATGTCGAGAGACAACCTCTTGCCCCAGGAATTTGAGGAATTGAATTCTCGCTTCGAGACTCCTCATAACGCGATCATAGTCACAGGAGTTGCGATGGCTATCGCCATCCTCACGATCCCTGTTGGTGATGTTGCGAAACTCGCTTCCGGATTCAAGATTATGATATTCATGCTAATCAACTCAACTGTGATTGTCCTGCGCAGGCTTCCGGATGGAGAGACTTGGTATACCCCATCATTCAAGAGCCCAATGTATCCTTACATGCAAATCTTCGGGATTATATCAGGGATGGTACTTCTGGTCTTAATGGGCTCCAGTGCCCTGGTAGGCGCCAGCGCAGCAATCGGACTTGGCACCCTGTTATATTTCTCATACGCAAGAAAACAAGTGGAAAGGAACTTCACACCCTGGAGAATCATCAAGTCCGAGTTATTCGACAAATCTCAATATGAGACTGAAAAATTATGGCTGGTATTCAACACACACGCGGATTCTAAAAATCCAGACCACCTGAATTTGAAGGAGTTCATCAAAGCAATCGCTGTGCTCCAGCCGAGCATAAAAGAGCCTCATGCGAGGGCCTTATTTCATGAGATTGACACCGACGGGGACGGAAGAGTCGACCTCGAAGAATTCATGATATCGATGTCCGAGGGCAAATTCGAATCAGAATAGATCGTCGTCGTCGTCAGAGTCATCCTCGAATGACATCATGTTACCGCCCTTCTTGGGCTTTACAGGCTCATTTGTCACCGGATCGGGTTGTTTTGTTTCCTCAACTGAATGTGTTTCTTCGACTGGACTTTCCAAATTCTCGGATCTCGCCATGACCCTCATGCGTTGCTCATCTCTGGCCATAATTTCCAAAAGCCTCTCTCTGGCCTTATCGTGGTGTTGTTGCATAAACATCGCATCATGTTCCAACAATGGAGAATCAGATATAATCGTGAGGTCCATCCAGTCGCCGTCCTCGGCCAGGAACTCTGCGAACGGTTCGAACTTCAAGTCGGATTTTTTTATCTGTGTGTAATGTAGGGCATTGCCCATCCTGTGCTCCACGCCAGCGAAATGGCAGTAGAATTTACTTCCGCCGAGTCTGGTTCGGACTTTCTCGAAAAGTTCCGCATAATCTTCACTGGTTCGCATACATCCGTGACCTCTCGCATGTATGTGAGCCATGTTCAATACCGGCACCGTTCCAGGGACATGATTTACCACTTCTAACACTTCATCAACTGTACCCCATAACTCCTGACGACCCGATGTTTCTATACCAATAAGAGGCGGCTCTTCGCTGTGTACCCATGGAAAGGCAGCATAATCCTCCTCTTCCTCTGGTCGGCCCCATATCTCCTGAATCCTATCAACAATGCCGGAGAAAATGGTTGCAACTTTTTCGTTTGCCTCGCGACAAGGCCCCTCCTCACCGTACGGTCCGACGTGGAACACAACATGTCTGGCATTTACTATCTTTGATACCTGTAGAGCCACTTCGTATTTTGTCAAGGTTCTGTTCCTTTCCCTTGTATTGCCGAGGAGTTCAGCGTAGTAAGGACCATGCAGGTTCATCTGGAAACCTGTCTTGTACGATAGTATCCCTGCCTGCCAGTATTGATCAAAGTGAGCTGGTTGTATCGTTCTGACAGTCTGTATCTCCATCGTCTCTAGTCCAAGGACAGTAATATCATCCATGCCCTCTACAATCGTTCGCCCCTTGCAGGACAAGGGAACACCAGCTGGTCCAAGTCTCAACGGCATCCCACGACCTCCTGCACCCTCGAGATGGCCTCGACTTCTAAAATGATGGACTAAAAGTACGATATCTACAGTCCTGCAGAAAGTCTGATGCCGTCCTCTGAGTAGCTACTTGAGGGCAGTTTTACCAACAAATTCGACACCAACTCGGTCAGGTCGGCATACCGTGTTACCCCAGCAACCACTCCCAGATTATGGTGGATCTCGGCGACAGATGTGGATTCATTGAGGGTAGCAACGACTGATACCAAGCCGCGCGTCCTCAGCATTTCACCTATGTCTTTTGGGTCTACTTCTTCTATTTCTGCTATCCACTTTCTGCCTTCTGATGTCATGGATATGAATCCAATTTGACGTATTCTCTCTACGACGAGACCCCATGCCTGCTCGCTATTCATGAGACATTGATGATCAATAATTAACGCTGTTTTGGCACCTTCCAACTCTGCGAAAACCATTGCAGCTCCCGCTGCCGATCTCAATGATTCACTCATTCCAAATGAGGACACATCCAACAATAACCAATGTGATGCACTCAAGGTGGACCTCAAGTCTATGTTCGCATGATCAAAGTCCTCTGAATCGACACAGAGCCAGACAGATTCGACACCCATTACCTCCAGGTTGTCAATCACCATTTTCGTGGTGCTTTCATCCCTGCCTAATCCCACAACCTTGATTTTTGAATTGTCCAAATCAGTCACCCCATCTCAACAAGGCCAACGCTCCCCCGAAACCGACAAGTTGTTTGCCCGCATCGTGTTCTATCGACGCCTGTACCAGATCCCCTCCGTTTTCTTTGACTAGTTCAGCTATTTCCAACCACCTGCGGGCCTCAACACCATCACGTAACATGGATGCGACGATAACCAGAACTTCCACTGCCCCTTGATCTGCTGACCTCTTTATTTCCTCGATGCCGTATGCGACAGGACCTTGACTTGATACTCTTTTCAGCCCCTCTTCGATAGCTCGAACCTCGAGGGTCACCGCATACTCTCCGATCACGGCGTCTGCCAGCCCCTCGAAAATTACCTCATTAGCCGATGCTCGTCCACCAATACTCGTCGCCACGTTTAGGATGTGGGAATGGGTGTCACATTTCCTGAAATACGATTCAAACACTTCTCTTGATAAACCGGGGCCGCATATTATTACCGGCATGTCGGTATTGAAAAAAAGACTGGCCTCTTTGGACACGTTTTCGAAGAAATCGTGCCTTACGGCCGTGGAGTCCTTCACCCTTTTTCCACCGCCCCTCATGGTGAATGAGGAGACTTCCCTGATGCCGTGTTTGGCTATTTCAAACAGTATTACTTCGTTATTTTCGACAACAATCAAACCTACTCTTGGACGTTTACCCTCACTTACAGCTTCGTCAACCAAATCCAAATCAAAGGCTCCAATTCCGTTGACCCAACTCAATTCTAATTCGGAACCAACCTCTACATTGTGTGTGTGATGGGAACCGATGTCAATGGGAGATTCAGTTATGACACCACGAAGCCGTAAATTATCTGTGAAAGGTTGAAATTTGGCTTCTTCAACCCTCAAAACAATCCACATGGGCTTCCTATCTGCCTGTTTTGACCTCCCTCCTTCCTGAGTACCGGTTGTGGAATCGCGTCTATGCGTCAACATCCCCGCCGAGACACCACTACGACAAATTTTGGCAAGAGTCCACAGATCATCTTCGTCATCCACCCTTATCCTCAGTCCAGTCTCAGATTCAGAGATCTTTCTCATCAGGACACCTCAGCCAAACACTCCGAAGAGTTCCCCATCCTCGTCGATGTCCATCTCGGCTGCACCCGGTTTAGAAGGGAGGCCGGGCATTGTCATCATCGAACCGCAAACAACAACAATAAATCCAGCCCCGGCATTCAATCGAATCTCCCGGACCGGTAACTCAAAACCATGGGGAGAACCCAATAAATCAGCTCTGTGAGAGAATGAATATTGCGTTTTGGCCATGCACACAGGCAAATTGCCAAATCCCCATTCTTCAATCATTTTCAGGGCCTTAATGGCTCCATCAGACATAGATACGGAACCCGCACCATACAGCTCAGTTCCGATTTTTGAAATTCGGGCTCTAGCATCATCCCCCTCTGTTAGGAAGGGCCGATATGGCCTTCCCCTGGATATATGGATTTCTGAATTACTGACAACTGCACGGGCGAGATCTACAGCCCCTTCTCCGCCCTTGGCATGACCCTCAAACAAAACCACCTCGGTGGCACCGCTGGCTATCGCTGAATCCGTTATCGCTTTCAGTTCTGCATCCGTGTCAGAATGAAACCTGTTTATCGACACAATCACAGGCAGACCGGTGTTTGCAAGGTTGGTAATGTGGCGGTCTAGATTTGTCGCTGAACCTCGTGACACTGCTTCTACATTTTCTGACACCAGCTGTTCCTCACTGGGCCTTTTCGAACCTTTCATTCCGAAGGCTCCGCCATGAAGCTTCATTGATCTGACAGTCACATTCAATACGATACAGTCCGGTACAACTCCTGATGCCCCCGCTTTGATCTGCAATGCCTTCTCGGCCCCCATATCCGCGCCAAAACCCGCTTCAGTAACCACGTAATCGCAAGTCGAGAGTGCAATCGAATCGGCCACAATCGACGAGTTTCCATGAGCTATGTTTGCGAAAGGCCCGCAATGTATGAACGCAGGGTTTCCCTCAATCGTCTGGACCAAGTTCGGGAGGAAGGCATCTCTCAGGAGTAGAGCCATGGCACCCCCTGCTCCAAGATCCTCGGCAGTCACCGGACCGCCCTCTGAGTTTCCAGCCACCACGATTGATCCAAGCCTCTCCCTCAGATCTACATAGTCCTTGGACAGTGCAAGTATTGCCATAACCTCACTTGCTGCGGTAATGTCAAATCGATCGCTCCGAACGGGACCATTTACCTTCGAACCCTGACCTATTGTGATCTCTCTGAGGCTCCTGTCGTTCATATCCATGACACGCGGCCATGTAACCAGGTCAGTTACAATTGAAAGCTCATTTCCTTTGTTCAGGTGATTGTCCAGCATGGCCGACAGCAGGTTGTGAGCCATTGAAACAGCGTGCAAATCTCCGGTGAAATGAAGATTGATGTCTTCCATTGGCAGTACTTGCGAATAACCTCCTCCAGCAGCACCGCCCTTTATACCGAAAACCGGTCCCATAGAAGGCTCTCGGATGACGCAGGACGCACTTTCTCCAATAAGGTTCAATCCTTGGTTTAGACCGATAGTTGTAACAGTCTTTCCTTCGCCGAAAGGGGTGGGGTTCACACTCGTCACAAGGACTAGTTTTCCGCGCTTTGAGGCGGCATTTGATTTTACACGCCCCCAGGTCACCTTTGCCACATGGCGGCCGTGTAATCTCAGGTCAGAGGGGGACAGGCCAATTGACTTTGCAACCTCTGCAATTGGCTTCAAATCCACATCACGTGCTATCTCAAGGTCGGATTTCATCGGTTGACCCACGGGGAACACCACTTGAAACCTTCATGCGATACCCTGCCCAGGAACCCCCTATGAGCACTCCATCCGTGTGGGGCGTCGCCGGATCTCCTGTCGATCACTCAGTGACCCCCATGCTGTTTGATCTGGTAGGCAGGTCTCTGGGTATAGCCTCGAATAGCACCATTACAATCGACACTGAGAATATAGACGACGTAATTTCGTTTATGCAGTCACACGACGGAGACGCTTGGATATCATGCACATCACCATTGAAACACAGCCTACATCAGAAATTTCCACTCAAAAATAGAGGATCGTCTTCCCTGAACCAAATCGCCAGAATAGGGGGCTCAATGGTTGTCAGAGACACGGACGGGGCCGGGTTCCTCGAGGCATGCAGGGGATTGGGTATAACACCCTCCGACCACTCATTGATGATCAAGGGCGGAGGATCCACGGCGCGTTCCATTGCATTTGCTTGGACGAGAAAGGGGGGCTATATCGTACCAATGGGAGGAAGAAGACCGCTACCAGATGGCCCATGGTCAACCAATGTCCTCATTCAGGAACGTGCAGACGTTGGAGTAGACCTAGATGCCAACCCAGGCAGGAGAAACGTTACGAAAATGCCGACAGACGTAAAACTCTCAGTTTCATATGATGTGAATTGGAATGCAGATGATTTCGCAATAAGAATGCTAGCCGCCCAACATCTTGACGCGTGGAGGTACCTATTTGCCCCCGATTTGTCCGGGCAGCTACCAACTGTCGAAAATTTGCTAATGGCCCTCAAAAACGTACATGAGACCCATGACCAATCATGAAAGGTCAACATCATATGTTCCAACGCTTTGGATGCACACACCATGAGCGACCCGCTGAAAGAAATCATCCAAGATTTGCCTCTGCCAGCAAGTGATACGAACGCGTGGTTGTTCGTATCCGCTATTTTATTCACCCTGAGTTTTTATGCAGCCCTCCGGGTACTCATCGGAAAGTGGAGAGAAGCAGTCCTGCGAACGGAGGAGGCATGGGACGATGCACTTCTGAATGCCGCTGAATCAAGGGCTTACGGCCTCTATTTTATCGGATCTCTCAACCTCACACTTCTGTGGATATACGGCCGGGGCAGTGAAGTCGATTCAAACACCTCAGATTGGTTCATAGGAGCATACATCCTCTTGGCAACGAGCCTGTTAAGTGTGGTTATCAAGCACTTTGCCCCATTACTACTTGACAGGTTCACCAGAAAGTCAGCAGTAACTGTATCCGGTGGCAACCCTCTGTTGATATTCCTCGCACGTGCTGTGGTATGGTTTTTCGGACTGCAACTGGCGATGGACAGGTTCGGGATACAGCTGGTTGGAGTTCTGGCTTCGCTTGCAGTCTTCTCACTGATAATCGGTCTTGCAATTCAACAGAGCTTGGGGAACATTGTGAACTCGTTTTTGCTTTCCCTCGACCGTCCTTTTGATGTAGGCGACAGAATTGAGGTAGATGAACAACTTGGTACAGTGGTCTCAGTTGGTATCCTTTCGACAAAGATACTGACTCTCGATGAGAGGCTGGTCGTAATCCCAAATAACACCCTGATATCCTCCAGCATCACAAACTTCGCACGAGGAGGGGGGGACGGCATGGCCAGGAGGCTGTATCTCACACTCGATGTAGGTGTCGACTATGACGAAGATCCTGCTCACGTTAAGAGCGTCCTCCTCGAAGTTCTGGAGAAAACCCCATTTCTCCTAGACGAACCTACCCCCAGGGTCCATCTTTGGGAGTTGGCTGATTCCTCCGTCGTATTCAGGTTGTTTGGATATCTGGGGGACTATGCAGACGAACAGATGGCGAGGGACCACATTCTGCAGGAAGTCCACTATCGATTCGGCATAGAGGGCATTTCAATTCCGTTCCCAACAAGCATTGAGCTAAGAGAGAAACCCTCACCTTTCACCGGCGGGGCAACTGAAAGCAGAGAACACAAGAAGGCCACAGCTCAGTCAATGGCCAGAATGAAGGCTCGGAAGGAATCAAGGGAACTTCTGATGGAGAGGGAGCGTATGGAAAGGGAGCTGGACTGGCAGAAGGCTAGGCTGAAAAATCAAGACGGCCTGAAGACCTCGGAATTGGAAGACCTCCGTTCAAGCATCAAGGATCTCGAGAGGGCGTTGCAGTCGTTTGACACAGAATAACCCTTTCATGATAGATTGGTCTATACGGAAAACCCCTCTAGAACCACCCGTGAGTGATTACGACCTTAGGACCATTGGCCTTTCTCTAAAAAAACAGGATTGGGCCAGAACCCCCGGGTACAGACTGACAGAATACTTCCCGACAGGCAAATTTATTGGGTCAGTGCCGTACAAAAACGGTTTTCTGCACCTCCTTGAAGTATCCAAAGACAAGGCTGAATCTCTTGATGATTTCATGAAATTAAAGCCGGACAGCCCCTTGAGGGAAATCTTGACTGTGAAAAAAATACACTCAGAGAATGCGATTTCTGCCGTCGTCCTGGGTGAGATGAGGGGCCCCTTTTTTTCCCAGCTTTCTGAACTAGCCAAGGTTTGGCCCACAAATCCCTCCAACTGGGATAGGGACAAGGGCGTGATAATCACTGTCGTTGGAGAGCAGCCAACATTGAGGCATATGGCCAAAAAAATCAGAGAGGTAATGTCTACGAATAAGATCTTGTTCACCCTCTCCTCTCCCAAAACAGAATTCTTCGTCGAAGAGATCCCCGATCGAAGGAGGGAGACCGTTAAGACTGCAATATCAATGGGATATTACGAATATCCCAGACGGTGCACTCAAAGGGATATTGCCGATAGACTTAGACTGAAACAGGCGACGGTGTCCGAACATCTTCAACGAGGTGAGATGAGTATAATGACCTCGTGGTCCGACACAATGTGAAAGATCAAGGGCCCCTGAAAACTGCGGTCAGCCCGATAAGAATCAGGACAAAACCTGCAACTGGAAACAACACGTCTGTGAACCTCTTGGATCTGAAAGCCCCCTCCAAGGTATTTCCGAAAGCTGTCCACGCACTTATGCCGATGAGGCAGTAAATCGTAACGATTGCGATCATGAGGAAACCCCCCTGAAAATCACCACCAAATCGACTTAGGAATTGAGTCATATACAAAGACACGAAGCCCCACTCTTTCCCGTTCACCCACTGCATTAGGAACCCGGTCCTCATTCCGAGAAGTGGAGGCTGTTTCGTAATTTCGAAAACCGCAGAAACTCTTGATATTGCAAATCCAAGCAAAAATATGAAAATAACCCCAACCCAGTGAATCAGCGTCAAAAAAGATTGAATCCCAGAGGATTGGATGACAACGACGAGGACAAGCAAATTCAATGCAATGAAGCCTACAACCATGCCAGAAATCAAAGGTACAGACTTTCTCCACCCATGCACACCTGAGTGGACGAAACAGGTCATATTGTTAGGGCCGGGAGTCGCAATTCCAACTGTGACAAGGGCGAGGAGAGAAAGAATATCCACAAGATCGGGAGCCATAATCGTTATACTCCTCGTTCGACCCCTGTTATGAAAGGTCTGTTTTCTAATATGGGTGTGCCCCTCCGAGTGCCATGTCCGGAGGCTATGCCTTGCCAATCCTTCAAAACTCGACAACAAAATCGGAAGGTCACAAACAAAAAAGGCGAGCAATCGTCCTTTCTTTCCTGATGATCATGCTCGTTCAAACGTCATACTTCACCCAGTCTCAGTATGAGGCTGCCAAAGAATCCGTAGACCCTGCAGAGAGCCACGGAACCGGGGGCTCTTCAAAACACCTCAATGAAACATCCCTGTCTGTCGGATCAGGCCACACCTGCGTCTTCGGTGACGATTCACATGACTTCGGAGACCGAATGAAATGCTGGGGAACTGGGGATATGGGGCAACTCGGCATCGGCAACACACAAGACATTGGGGACGAAACTGGCGAGATGGGCGAAAATCTACCGTTCGTCGACACTGGCAACGGCCTCAATATCACGAAGGCCACACTCGGTGAGAGCCACACATGCGCAATGTTCGAGAACGGATCGGTAAAATGCTGGGGTGAGACCTCACTGCTCGGAATCGGATACAACGACGTCGACGGATTCGGGGACGGCTACCAGGAGACTGGGGAAGTGCTACCGTACCTCCCCCTACCCGTCGGCAGGAAGGTCCTCGATCTAGAGGCTGGTCACAGGCACACCTGCGCAATCCTCGATAATTCCGACATCACGTGCTGGGGGGATAACAGTCAGGGACAGCTCGGGATCGGCAACACCTCCTTCATTGGCGATGCCGTGGATGAAATTGGCGACTACCTCCCCATCACCTCCACCCCTTCCATCACTTCCTCCACGCCGAGCTCACTGGCCATGGGCTGGGACCATTCGTGCGCTTTATTCTCAAACGGGGAGGTCTACTGTTGGGGCGACAACTCCCGAGGCCAACTGGGTATCGGTAGCACCTCCAACGTAGGGGACAACCCGGGAGAGATGGGCGCCAACATGGCGCCCGTTGACTTCCCAACAGGGCGGACAGCGGTCCAGATAACCGCCGGGGATGACTTCACGTGCGCTGTACTCGACAACGGCGATGTGGCCTGCTGGGGCTACAACAGCCATGGCCAGCTAGGAATAGGGACCACCTCGAACCAGGGCGATAGCCCCGGGGAGATGGGAGACTCGATGACCATCACGGACATCAACTACAATGCAGTCCAGGCCATAGATGCAGGGAAGGATCACGTTTGTGCACTCGTCAGTGCTGCGAGGGTTAAGTGCTGGGGAGCAAACCAAGCGGGACAACTCGGCTACGGAGATACACAAAGTAGAGGCGATGGCCTCAATGAGATGGGTTCGAACCTCGCACTTGTCAACACAGGCAGCCAATCCATCGTGGATGTATCCGCAGGAGACGGAATGACCTGCACGATGAACTCGATCAGTGCAGTCCAGTGCTGGGGATTAAACGTGAAAGGACAACTCGGTATCGAGTCCACGAATTACATTGGTGATGATGGCAACGACATGCCTCCAAGTTACACCGACGTAGAAATCTTCACAAGCTTCGCGGGCTCAGGCTGCGACTCGTACATCTTCCCGCCATTCCACCCTACATTCACAGGAAACACCGTCGACGAGACATCGAACGATGTCGGTGACAGCAACGACATGGAGCCCCTCTCCAACGGATGCCCAGCCATCTCATACACAGACGATGAGAACGGCCACGTGAAACTGGCCGTTTTCCTGAATGGCTTATGGACGGTCGAGACTCCAATAACGGGGGCATCTAACGTACTATCAACTGCGATCACAGTTGACTCAGAGGACCGAGTGCATATTATTGCCGCCGACCCTTCCTACGACTCAACAAGCCAGGATGTCATCTTCGCGACCAAAGTCGCCGGAAGATGGGTGGTAACCCAGCTTGCTCAGTCTGCGAACGCCGACATTGTAGACATCCTGTCCACTCCCAGCGGCCTGACCGCGATATGGTCCACGGGATCCAAGCTGACATCCCTGGAATGCCCCTCCAACTGCCACCAGGCCTCCCAGTGGTCGGAAGCCTTCGACGAATCCTTCTCCGGAGTATCGAATCTCGAGGCGATGCACGATCCAGAATCGGGAACGACGCACGTCGCCTTCGTAACTCCCGGCACAACCAGCGACTCAGTGCTGAGATACCTCACCTCATCAGGCACTACAGCGACGGCCAGCGTCATCTCAACAGACACCGCATCCAGCACCACCGAGCGAGTGGTGTCAATGGACATGGATACAGAGGGAAACCTATACGTCGCCCACTCCAACTCTTCAGGGAACGTCATCCTGCACATCTGTAACCCGTCGGCCTCCGGGTGCGGCTCTGCGGCGAACTGGAACAGCGAGGACACAGGACTCACAAACTCAGAGATTCACCTCGCCGTCGACTTGAGCATGGACCCCCACGTGGTGTCCAACGGGGCCAGCTCGATCGTGATCGCCTCTAGGTCTGATGGGACATGGTCGACTAGCCAGGTGTTCAACTACGAATCAGACTGGTCCTCCATACTCATCGACGACTACGGTCGCACGTGGATAGCAGCGCATGTCGGCGCCAGCAACGACCTGTGGGTCTTCAACGCATGGGGATTCGCAGGGAATGGATTCGAGCTCGATGTGGACGGCGACGGCTTCACTGGGTACGACGAGCTCCGCTGCGGCACGGACCCAGTTGACGCCTCGTCAGCGCCGGAGGACTTCGACCTAGACGGGACATGTGACTCGCTCGACGACCGAGTGGACCTGCCAGCCGTGGGGGACTCCGCCATACTCACCATGGGCGACTCATTCGGATGCGCGGTGTCGCCGGCCAACGACATATACTGCTGGGGGCTCAATGACAAGGGCCAGCTGGGGCGAACCACGACCGGCAACAACGCTCAGACGGCCGGGGACGTGACTGGACTTCCAGATGACTTCCGGCCCATATCCCTCGACGCCGGCGCGGACCACGCATGCGCGGTCGGAGCAGACGGTAGCGTCTGGTGCTGGGGCAGCAACGCAGAGGGCCAGCTGGGAACCGGCAGCACGGCCTCGACCGGCAGCCCCGCACCCGCTGAGATGCCGGCAAACGTCAGGGCCACCTCGGTCTCCGCAGGCCTTGAGCACACATGCGCGACTACATCGAAGGGCAGGGTGTTGTGCTGGGGCACCGGCACATCCGGGCAGTTGGGGCAAATTTCCATGCCAGGCATGCCTGCAGGTTTTTCATCAGGGGGGGAGTTACGCGCTGAGCTTGCTGATTACCCAATGACGACTTCGTATTACGACAACACCCGGGGGTATGTCGCTTCAAGTACCAATCAGGGCGTTCACAACTCACGCTCCGGGATGATCATCCCCGGCCCGATATCCCAGTGGGGCGGTACAGGCACCCACACGGTGTCCTTTGACTGGAGAGCGAGCTCCGAGGGCTGCTCCGACTACGCAGTCTTGGGCAGAGTCTCAGCAACAGCCATCCAAAATGACAACACCCGGTGCAACGGTGGGTGGGCCTCCCATAGCCGATCCTACTCCGACTCGACTGAGAACATAGGCTGGTGGTTCTTCAAGGACCATTCAGTCCACTCGAATGATGACACGATGTATGTCGACAACATCGTCGTGAGGGACCAGACCGGCACCATCGTCTATGAGCAGGACTTCGAAACCCTCCCCGCTGATACCTACAGTATCCCCACACCCGCGTACGCAACTCCCTCTACGAAGATCTTCGAGGAGGTCAGCGCCGGATCGAGACATACCTGCGCCCTCGACTCTCAGAGTCAGGCGTGGTGCTGGGGCTACAACGGCGGAAGCTCCGAAATGACTCTCGGGAGCCCCTCCCTGACCGCGGGCAACTCGACCGCCCTTGTGCTGGTCGACCTCACGGGAGAGGGCTCACAGATCGACTCGATGCCGGGATTGCGTTCCATATCCGCCGGCCAGGACGTCACATGCGGACTTGTAGACTCCGGGACGGAGACGATCTGCTGGGGCGAGGGCGTCAACGAAGACGAGCTCCTCGGCGCAGCCTCCTCCAGCCACAACGGCACCTATGCGGACCTGGGCTCGACCGGAGACAGGCACACCGGGGTGTCGGTCGGAATCGAGCACGCCTGCGCTGTGGTTGAGTCGACCATCGAGTGCTGGGGCCGTGAATCCTCAGGGGAGCTCGGAGATGCGGGAGCGCAGTCGTCCAACCCGACGTCCCCTGTCACAGCGGTCATCGGCTACGGGACGCCCGTGGAGGTCTCAGTTGGCCACGACGCCACTTGCGCGGTACTCAGGGTATCCGCATCCGACTCATTCAACAGGATAGGTTGCTGGGGGGAATCCGGTTCCGGTCAAATGGGATCGGGGTCCATGCCGGACCAGACATCGGGGCCAGACAGCGAGGGGAGGCTCGTGGAATACACGTCGACCTCCCCTGTTCAGAGCCATCTCTCGAGCAGCGCTATCGAGAAGTCCCCGTCCTCCGTAGACCAGTTGGAAATGGGCTACGATCATACTTGCACGGTGTCCGTCTACGGGCTCGTAAAGTGCAGGGGCCAGAACAGCCAAGGCCAACTGGGCATAGGGAGCACTACGCACACTGGAACCAGTGGAACGATGCCATGGACGGATCTCGGGAGCAATCGGACCGTCTCCCAGCTATCGACCGGGAAAAACTTCAATTGCGCGATAATCGATGGTGGCGATGTCAAGTGCTGGGGCTACAACGGCTACGGAAATCTTGGGCTGGGATCCACCACCACCTGGGGCGACGGCCCCAGTGAGATGGGCGACAGCCTCCCGACATTGACCCTCGGCCAGCCGGCGGTCGACGTGTCCGCCGGCTACGATCATGCATGCGCGGTACTGCTCGATGGCACGCTCAAGTGCTGGGGCCACAACAACTACGGACAGCTCGGGCTCGGTCATACGGGCACAATGACATCCCCGACGACGGTCTACCTTGGCACAGGCATGGTCGCGAAGGACGTCGAGGCGGGCACCCAAGAGACATGCGTCGTCATGGTGTCCGGGCAGGTCAAGTGTTGGGGCCGCGATCATAGCGGCGTTCTCGGAAACCCTGGCAGCGGGCAGTATTCCGATTACTTCGGCAACGAACCCGGCGAGACCGGGGACGCACTCCCATTCATCGATTTCGGGCCCGACAGGACCGCGGTCTCGCTGTCGCTCAATTCCTACACCGCCTGCGCCACTCTGACCGACGCCACAACCGTCTGCTGGGGAGAGGGTAACCAGGGACAGCTGGGTATCCAGAGCTCCTCCTCCGTAGGGGGGAACTCCGATCTGGACGGGGACGGGTTCGCCGACGACATGGGCGAGCAGCTCATCGACGTGCGGCTGTTGAACAGCAGCAGCTGGCAGCCTTCCTACCAAGTGGATCCGGTGGCCCAGGTCTCCGTCGGGAGCGGAACCAACTTCGCCTGTGCCGTCGGGATATCCGGGAACGTATGGTGCTGGGGCGCGGACGACTATCAGGTGCTAGGGAACGGCAATAGCCACGGATCCTACAATGCGGGGAGGCTGGTCGAGATGTCCCCCCATTCCGCAGAGGCCGTTGAAGCCGGTGGTTTTTCGGCATGCATGCTGACCGTCTCTTCCAAGGTCATGTGCTGGGGATATAGCCGGTACGGGCAACTAAAGGACACCTCGTCCCAAGAACAAATTCCTCGGCCCATTCTGACAGACTTCGACCTTCACAGCGGCGACGCCGACCTCGACGGATGGCTAGACCTGTGGGACGACGATGACGACAACGATGGATTCCTTGACGCTCAGGACGCATTCCCGCTCGACGCGTGCGCCCATCTGGACACCGACGGCGACGGGATGCCGGACGAGGTCCTCTCATCATGCCAGTCCCCCCTGACGCAAGACGACGACGACGACGGCGACGGCTGGTCCGACGCTGACGAGGCAGCTTGCGGGACGGAGTCGAAACAGGCATACTCCCTTCCCGGCGATCCGGACGGCGATGGGCTGTGCAACGCCATCGACGACGACGACGACGGCGACGGTTGGTCCGACGAGGAAGAATGGGCCTGCGAGACCAGAAACAACGCGCGCTCCTTCTCGCCTCACTCCAACTACGGCCCCGCGAGCGCATACCTGTACGGGGCGACATTGGAGTACAATCAGGGAAGCCTCTGGCTTGTCGCTGGTCATTCCAACAGTGACGTCTCCGTCTACGAGTACTCCGATACCACGCACGACAACACCCCTGTCTATCACTATAATGACGATTTCAGATACAACCACAAGATGGAGGCGTTCGTCTATGACGACAAGATGTACGTTTCGGGCACTGAAGGCGTGTATGAAATGCCGCCCGATGGATCGAGCCCAATCAGGATCTACGAACGCGGCTATTCATCGGGCTCATACCACGCTGAAGCCGCGCTGTCCTCCAACGGGACCATGTACGTGTTCGACTACAATCACATCGATGCACACTACCTTGAGTCCGGGGAAGACTCCGCACAGATCGTACCCCGTCCGCGAGACGACTCTCAGGAATTCCAACTGGCAGTGAGTCCGGCCGGAGTCCTAAGTGCCGCTGACTGGAGAAGCACGGGAGACCCCTCAACCACGGGCTGGTACGTCTACGACTGGGACGGGTCATCGTGGTCGGGGACGCTCGTGCATCCCGAAACATCCGAAGGCTACAGCCACTACCGTCAGGCCGAGTACATCATCGACTCGAGCGGCGGGCAGCATCTCGCATACCTCAACAGCGCCGGTGATCTAAGGTATCTCACCGACTCGACATCCTCTGACGGGACATGGACGCTACAGCTCTCCGACTCGATAGACGAGACAGTCAACCACAAGAGGGGGGGTATGGCAATGGAGGTCACCGATGACGGCGACGTTCACATTATATTCTACGATTCATCTGACAATGACCTCTACCACTCGAGGCGCATCGACGGTAACTGGTTCTCGACCTCCATATGGGACTTCGACACAGATGAGGCTTACTACAACGGCATCGATATGGTCCTGGACGACCAAGGCGATCCCCGGATATACGCACAGGTAGATTATGCCCAGGGGGATGCGAGGATGATCTACTACGGATCCTTCTCAGACCCCTCCACGGATAACGGCTCGATCCCATCGGACTCCAACTCGGACGGAATCTGCGACCCACTGGCTGCTGCGGTCTTGGACTACGGGCAGGGCCTAACCTTCGAGATGGGCTTCGATGCCTCATTCACACCCTTGTACGAGGGATTGCTGCCCACATCCATATCGATCAGCCCCTCGCTCCCAACAGGCGTCTCGATGGATTCCGCCACCGGCGTCATCTCCGGCACCCCTGTCTACCCGGATCCGGACGGGACCACCTACACTGTCACGACGACATCCTCCAACGACGTATGGTTCGGACAGATCGAGATCAGGGTAATGGATGCCCCGCCGATGATATCCGATATCGCGACATTATCCTACTATGACACAACCAGGGCCAGGGATTACGACTCCTACGGGGTTGAGTACGATGAAGATGGGAACTCCTACGTGGCCGCTATGCGGGCAGAAAGCTCCTGCGGCAGCGAGGCCCAAGTGTATAAGCGCAACGCTGACGGGATATTGCAATGGTGCACTGCTTTCACATCACTCGACGGATTGCCGGGCACCAATCTCGATTCTGCGATCCGGGGCATGAAGATTGCCCCGGACGGCTCCATCGTCGTCACAGTTGTGCAGAGCGGAGATCTACAGGTGAGTTACAATCACCGGACCTCCAACCCTGTGGCTTATGATATCCACGACTCCAACATGATGGGATTCGGCGTGGTAAAGCTCGATCCCTCGACGGGCGCGCCGCTGTGGACACGGCTCTCGAACGCCACCTTGCACTATGACGGCACCCCTATCGACCCAGCGCTGGAAAACTACCACTCCTCGTACGGGTCCGCCTGGATCCGAGACTCCCTCAGCATCGACGACTCGGGCTCCATAACCTTCTCTTACAACGCCATGGATTACAATTCGGGAACCTACGACATGGGACTAATGTTCGCAGGATTGGAGATCCCGACCGACACTGCATGCACCCAAACTAACGGTGCCGTCAACTCCCGGGTATCGGCGGGCGTTATCCAGCTCTCGTCACAGGGGGAATTGGAGTGGCTCGTTGAAGCGATCCCGATGAACGGCTCGTCATGCAACAGTTGGCACTCGGACTATTATCTGGGCAATGCCGCTGTCGGCAGTAGCTACCCCGGTGACGCCAGGACCGTCTCCACCGCCCACCCCGATGGGACAGTCAGCCTAGCCGTCCCCTTCATGAGTAGTATTTCGATAGGCGGCATAGTCGTCGATGGGCACAATGCCACCGACGGCTCGTACAGCCTCGCTATCGCCCGCATTTCACAGGGCGGGCAGGTCCTGTGGGCGGATGCCGTCACCTCTCTGGATAGTGGCATGAGCGCGTTCAATGCAGGGACCAGCAACTATCTCAAATCCGACTGGGCATCCATGCTCACATATCCCAACGGAGACCTCGGGATCGTCTTCTCAGACAGGGATTACACCAACCGCGACAACTCCGCCCCGACGATAAGCTTCCTCGGAGAGGAGCGAACCCCCGCGACAGCGTCATGGCTCGCAGTGGCAAGGGTCGACTCGACCGGCACGATGGTGTGGTTGAACGTCATCGAGGGATCAGGCCTCTCCGACAGGTATGGCACATTGCACTCCGTCATCGATGAAAGCGACACGATGAGGGTACTCGTCGAGCGTGAGGTTTACGACTCAAGCAAGACATGGGACACCGATTTCGGCAGCCTAAGGATGCTGCACATCGACGAGCTGGGCAGGTTGTCGGCGACCTCAGCCTCAACCGGGACCAGCTACTGGAATTACCTTGGCCAGACCGAGTTCAACGATATAGCAATCCACCCGTCGGGAGACACTGTCATCATGGGGAAGCCGTACAACCAGAAGTGGGGGAAGCAGACTGCATCTACGACACTCTCCGATGGTCAGTCAATCGGGAATACCGGCGGCCTCTTCAGGCTCTTCAACAGCATAAGCCACGAGGCTGAGAACAACTTCGCGATCCATCAGCAGGCGAACCAATTGGTGGCCGAATCCGACGGAAGCCTGTCCAGTTGGGCCATCTTGGAGGGCACCCTGCCACAGGGGCTCACCTTGAACACCAACTCCGGGACAATATCGGGATCCCCGACATCACTGACAACACTGGGGCAGGAGGCCGACATAACCCTCCGACAGAGCGTCAGCGTGGGCGGGGAATCGATCTACCGGACCCTCGACGTGACCGTCATCGTCGCCGACAGGGCACCCGAGGTCCTCTACGACACGGTCGGTAAGAAGGGCTGGACCACCGGCACCTCGAGCGGCACGGAACACTACCCGTTCGAAACAGCAATCCTCAATGGCCTATACATGCTTGGTAGTACAAACCAGTTCGTGGCCGATTCTATAGCCAGTATCGAGAGGACGGTCAGCGTCCCGTCCGGCACATCTGCTGATTTCAAGATCAGATGGGGCACATCGTCCGAGTCCGCAGACCGAATGGAGCTGTGGATCGACAATGTGTACATCGCCTCCAAGCACGGCAGTATGACAACCCAGACATTCGAGATCACAGAGGGCGAGCACACGGTCCAGGTGAGGTATGTCAAGAACTCCAATACAGACGGCGGGTCGGATACCGGCTTCATCTCCGAGGCGTCGTTCCTTGTCCGGGGTACCAACAACGCGCTGTTCCCGGGTTCGATCGTGTACTTCGAACCCTCGACCCTTGAGCTCACAAGAGGGATCCCAATGGACATATTCGAACCCCTCGAGGTTGAGTACTCCGAGTTCCTCCACGAATACATCGCGAGACCTGAACTACCGCCTTCACTCAACTTGAACGGCATTTCCGGGGCCCTATCCGGGACCCCCTCCGTCAATACCCACGCACCCTGGGACGATCTAACGGCGCTTGCGGAGACTTACGATCTGAGGGCCTGCAATGACTGGCACACCAGATACCCCGGCTACAATCCCGTGTGCGACGATAACCCCATCGATATAACGATCGTGGAGCAGAAGCCAGACTTCTCCTACGGTGTATTGAACGAAGTCGAACTCCCGAGGGACCTCTACGCGGAACTGACTCCCACCAACTCGGGCGGGGAGTCCAGCTTCTGGATGCTTGAAGGTGAACTGCCCTACGACTTGAGCTTCGATCACCGCTCAGGCAAGATACACGGGAACCCATACCTCATCACAGCACCCATCTCCCTGAGCATCACCGCAGTCAACACCGGCGGAACGACAACAGTCGATGTCACTCTGTCAGTTGTCGGAGACGCCATTTCCCTGTCCTTCCCCACTCCGTCGATTGAACTCGTGCAGGGACAGGAAATGCAGCCATTTGCGGGGCAGACGAGTGGTGCCAGTGTTCAGTTATGGCTGATTTCACCCAACCTCCCCGACGGGCTCTCGTTTGGAGACGAAAACGGAACAATCTGGGGCACTCCAGAGGCCACCATGCCACTCACTCCATACACCGTTCAGGTTATCTCCGGAACCAGCGCTGATTCAGCGACACTCCTCATCAGTGTGGTCCCCGACACTGAGGGTGACAGGGACCTAGACGGCTGGAAGGACGAGATAGAGGCTATTTGCAACACTGACCCAGATCTAGCGGAAAGCCAACCGTCGGACATAGACTCAGACGGTGTGTGCGACCACCTCGACTCGGACAGGGACGGGGACGGTGAGACCGATGAGCGAGAGGAGCGCTGTGGCAGCGATCCGAGCGACCCCAACAGCCTACCACCCGACCAGAACGAAAACGGATTCTGCGATGCAGAAGAGGAGGACAGAGACAACGATGGAATACTGGACTTCCTTGACGCGTTCCCTGATGACAGCTCCGCGAACAGGGACACCGATGGAGACGGAATGCCAGACGAAATCATCGGAGATTCCACCAGCACTCCCCCCCTGATCGAAGATACAGACGACGACGGTGACGGATGGCTCGATCTGGACGAGTCGCTTTGCGGTTCCAACCCCAAACGCTTGTCGGACTTCCCTCCGGACATGGATGGGGACATGATATGCGACACCCTGGATGACGACATAGACGGCGACGGATGGCTGAACGAGGTCGAGACAGGAATCTGTGGAGGCAACCCCCTGGATATTGACATCACGCCACTTGACATGGACGGGGACATGATCTGCGACGCTCTCGACGACGACATAGACGGCGACGGATGGACCAATGAGGTCGAGAACAGGACCGCCTGCGGATCCACGGACATATTCGACTCCAGCGACTACCCCGCGGACGGAGATAACGATGGCATATGCGATGGTGAGGACATAACCCCCTCCTCATCCCTCTCCAGCATAACCGACATGTGGTGGCTGTGCTGCCTACTGCTACTCCTCCTCCTCCTTCTCGGGCTGATCCCCTTGTGGAGAGGCCGTAACAAGACGGTTCTCGACCAGTTAGCTGGACCAGAACCCCCCAACACAACATCCAAGCCCAAGTTCTCAAGCGGAGCGGGGACGAAGTCCGACCCATTCGTTCTGGAGCCCTCAATGGGGGTGCCCGCAGGTGGCAGAACAATCTGTTCGGAACTCATCACGATCAGGAACATCGATCCGAACAACATCGTCCCCGTCACTGACCGGAACGAGGGCACAAACGGCTACAGATTCAACCTGACCAGCGAGGAGCATCAAGAGAGCGATAACGACCTACTAATGCCCGACGACCAGGGTAAGGTGACCTTCAGGTTCGAGTTCGAGGACAGGGTCCCCACCCGGGGAGGTGCGACATACGAATCCAGATATCGGGTTGGCACCGGATCGGTCCACTTCCTCTGGAGGGTGACGGTGGACCCCGAACCTGGTTATGCGGCCACTGAAGAAGAGATGGTGGCCATTCAGACCGAGCAGCGTCGCCTGGCAGAGGAGGCCGCTGAGAGGAAGGCCGCCGAGAATGAGATACTCCGTGCTCGTGCCGAGGCCGAGCAGGCCCGGATGGACGCAGAGCGAGCACGTGCCGAGGCCGAACAAGCCAAAGCACAGGCCGCCACTGCCGCTGCGGCTGCTGCAGCCGCTGACAAGCAGAGAGCCGAAGAGGAGGCCCAAAGGGCTAGTTCACTGGCAGAAGCCGAGGCTGCGGCCACTGCTGCCGCCGAGAGGCAAAGGGCCGAGGAAGAGGCCAGGGCGGCCAAGGAGGCCGCTGATGCCGCCGAGAGACAGCGCGCCGAACAGGAGGCCATCAGAGCCTCGGAAGCAGAGGCAGCGGAGCGTATCAAGGCCATGAACGCCGAGATCGAGGCCCGCAGGCTCGCCCTGGAGGAGATGGACG